>OGZV01000003.1_pt1 | contig 257230 bp, 271 predicted proteins | sample 1576861 | NCBI WGS metagenome assembly OGZV01 (sample SAMEA3541501, study PRJEB24748) | human gut metagenome | biome: human gut; feature: human-associated habitat; material: faeces | place: China | collected 2012
AAGCCGCTCCCCGAGGGCGTCATGAGCTTCGGCGAGGTCGGTCTGACGGGCGAGCTGCGCGCCGTCTCCAACGCCGGTCAGCGCATCAACGAAGCGTACCGGCTCGGTTTTCATACCTGCGTCATGCCCGACCAGGAGGTCGACGAGGAGCTTACAAGGAAGATGAACCTCGTGCGCGTCAAAACGGTCGGCGACGCCATCAAGGCCGTGCTGTAATGGAAGCAGCCGTCTCAAATCCGTCCTTCGGGGCGGATTTTTTTGTTTTTTCCGGGTAAGCTATTTCCCGGAGGTGCTTTGCATGGAAAGAAAGGCTCGGTGGGTCTGTCTGATCTCCGCCGTTATCATCGGTATTTTTGCGGCTGTATTCGCCCTTTCCGAACGGGAAAAAGCGTTTTCCGTGCGAACAGCGCAGGCGAAAACGCAGGACATCTACAACAGCGTCACCGTGTTCGGCTCGGTCGTGCCCTCGCGCACGGTGTCGCTCGTCCCCGAAAACAGCAGCGTCGTGACCGAGGTTTTCGTGCGCGAGGGGGATACGGTCGAAAAAGGGCAGCCGCTCTGCACGCTGAAAGCCGCTGAGGCCCCGCCGCTGTCCGCCGCCGATGTGCAGGCGGCTGTCTCGGCGGTGCAGGCGGACCCGGATGAAACCGAGACCGTGTCCGGAAACGCGGTCAAGAATGTCTTCAGGTATTCATAAAAACACAAAGAAAGATAGAGGTACGAAATAGTAGAATTCCATAGGATTTTTTGCAAAATCGCAGCCAACACGGGCACTGTTTGAACGCAGTGAGTTGTGCAGGAGTGTTGGCGGATCAGCGTTTTGCAAAAAATCCGTCAATGGAATTCGTTTTTCGTACCTCTATCTTTCTTTGTGTTTTTATGAATACTCGATACATTTCCGTTATACAACTTAAAATTTCAAAGCACTTTTCTTTTTTGTATACATACCATGATAGTATAAAAGAAGAAAAGGAAAATAGAGATGAATCAATGTTATTGTGATCGATCATCAGGAATGTGTGAGCATGGTCATCGGCATGGTGGAGTGGATTCTATGCCGGTTGCTATGCAGTATGTTCCATGGCAGCATTGGAGCAGGATTTATAGTCCGGAAGAAGGATTACAATGTGGAACGATCTTTCCAGAGTTGAATAAACCATTTTATGGGAAAGGGGCGTGCCGGTAATGAATCAGTATGATAAGAAAAAGTTGTTAAATTATATTGATGCAGTCAGCTTTGCATTGATTGATACGAATCTGTATCTTGATACACACCCAAATGACAAAAAAGCAATGGACCATTTTAATCAATATCAGAAGGCAAGAAAGCAGGCATTAAAAGAATATGCGAGAAATTTTGAACCATTGACGATTGATAGTGCAGATATAGATGATCATTTTACATGGGCAACGGATTCTTGGCCATGGATGAAGAGGGGAGGTTGTTGATATGTGGAATTATGAAAAACGATTGGAGTTTCCGGTAAATATCAAACGAACAGATCCCAAGATGGCACAATTGATCATTACGCAGTATGGTGGTCCAGATGGGGAATTAGGAGCTTCGATGCGGTATTTGTCGCAGCGATTTGCGATGCCATATAAAAATGTTTGTGGGGTGCTAACCGATATAGGTACAGAAGAATTAGCTCACTTGGAAATGATCTGTACGATCGTGCATCAGTTAACTAGAGATCTAACTCCAGAACAGGTAAAAAAATCAGGGTTTGGAGCTTACTATGTAGATCATACAGCAGGTGTATGGCCACAAGCAGCAAGTGGTGTACCGTTTAGCGCAGCGACGTTTCAGTCTGTGGGAGATCCGATTACAGATTTAAGTGAAGACCTTGCTGCAGAACAAAAAGCAAGAACAACGTATGATAATTTGTTAAGGCTTATTGATGATCCAGATGTTAGAGAGCCACTGAAATTCTTACGAGAAAGAGAAATCGTGCATTTCCAGAGATTTGGTGAAGCACTGAGGACTGTACAGGATCATTTGGATTCTAAGAATTTTTATGCGATCAATCCAGCATTTGATCATAGTGGTAATTGTAATAAATAAATATATAAAAACAGTTGGCATAAAAAGTAAAAATTATGTCAGCTGTTTTTTATTTTTTGAAGTAACAAAAAGTTGAAAATATATGACAATCTGTTATAATAAATCAAAAATGAATAGTTCAAATATGAATTAATTAATAAGGAGGGATAAATTCATGAAGATCAATATAGAATTTCCGAGAAAGTTGTTAGAGGTATATAACGATGCATGTAAGCCGTTATGCAAGAAATTAAAATTACCACAGACAGCTTTTGATATTTTAATGTTTTTAGGAAACAATCCACAATACCAGACAGCCAGAGATATCGTAAAGATCAGAAATATCAAAGCAAATCTTATATCAATCAACGTAGAGAAACTTGTGAAAGAAGGTTATTTAAGAAGAGAAGAGATTAAAGGTGATCGAAGAAAAACAAAACTGATTATTACGGAAAAAGCACATCCAGTGATCAAAGAAGGACAGCAGTTACAACAAGGATTTGTAGATCAGTTGTTTGATAATACAACACAAGAAGATAAAAAAATTTTTATCCATGTAATGAAAAATATGGATAAGAATTTAGATGATATTTTGAAAGGTGGAAACTAAGATGAATATATTATTAACAATCGCAGTAACATTTTTTGCAGGAATGGGAGCCGGGCTTGGAACAGGATTTGCAGGGATGAGTGCAGCAGCTGTAATTAGTCCGATGTTGATCACATTCCTTAAGATGGACCCGTATATGGCAGTTGGAATTGCATTGTCCTCTGATGTATTAGCAAGTGCAGTATCAGCTTATATTTATGGAAAAAATAAGAATCTTGATATAAAAAATGGTATCATCATGATGATAAGTGTGTTAACATTTACAGTAGTAGGAAGCTATATTGCAAGCTTACTTCCAGCTGCAACGATGGGAAGCTTTTCTGTATTTATGACATTTTTATTAGGAATTAAATTTATCGTGAGACCAGTTATGACAACCAAAGAAGCCATGCAAGGAGTTTCAGCAAAGAAACGTGCAATTCAGTCAGTGGTCTGTGGGATCATGATCGGATTGATCTGTGGATTTGTTGGTGCAGGTGGTGGAATGATGATGTTGCTCATTTTAACGAGTGTATTAGGATATGAATTAAAAACAGCTGTTGGAACGAGTGTATTTATTATGGCATTTACTGCATTTACAGGAGCTGTTTCTCATTTTATGATTGTTGGAGCACCGGATTGGACAGTATTTATCTTATGTGTTGTATTTACGCTGATCTGGGCAAGGATCGCAGCACGATTTGCCAATAAAGCAACACCAGAGACATTAAATCGTGCGACAGGTGTGATCCTTGTGATCTTAGGGATTGTAGTATTAGGATTTTCTATGCTTTCATAAAGAATATTTACGAAGGAAGGAATTTTTAATGAAGAAAAATCTGGTTGTGATCGAGGAATTAAAAAAACAGGGAAAAGCATTATTAGATGCGAGAAGAGATAACTTTGTCAGACAAAGTCTTTTGTCAGATGAATTTTTGAATTTTATGCAACAAAATAAGAAGCCGTTTGATCTTTTAATGTCATATTATGAATGCGCGATCATGGAAGTGGAAACAAAATTCAGAGTATTAAATCATGAATTATCTTTGGAATATGATAATAATCCGATTGAGAGTATTAAGACAAGAGTCAAATCATACGATAGCATTTTGAAGAAGATCCGAAGAAAAAATATTCCATTAAATCTAAGGGCGATTGAAGATAATTTAAAAGATATTGCCGGGGTCAGAGTTATCTGTTCATTTCCAGATGACATTTATAAATTAGCAGAAAGTTTCTTAAAGCAAGATGATATCACACTGATCGAGCGAAAAGATTATATTAAGAATCCAAAGCCAAGTGGATATCGAAGTCTTCATCTGATCGTACAAGTACCGATCTTTTTACAAAATGAAAAGAAGATGGTGAATGTTGAAGTGCAATTTCGAACGATCGCTATGGATTTCTGGGCAAGTCTTGACCATAAGATGCGTTATAAGAAAGAGTTGTCTGATGAAGAAGTGGAAATCCTTCAGGAAGAACTTTATGATTGTGCAAGACAAAGTGCAGTACTTGATGAGAGAATGCAGGGAATCAGGGATCGTATTACAAAGAAACAAGAACAGGAAACGATATTGTTAGAAGATAAGAACAGCAAAGACTGGTTATAAAACATAAGTGTGACAAACGTACATATAGGAGATATCATATATCAGGAAATGATCATAGATATCTCCTTTTTTTATTCGTTTCCACATTAATATGGAAGCTAATGTAATTGCAAGAAATAAGATATCAATGGTATTCTAGTTACAGAAAGAAAAACGTTAATTAACAGATTAGGGGTGATTGATTTGATTCGTCGACAAATCGAATTATTAAAACTTTTGTCAAAACAAAGGGAATATAAACCCGCATCTTTCTTTAGTAAATCATTAGATGTTTCGACAAAAACGATTTACACAGATATTACTTATCTTCAAAGTGAAGTTGAAAAGTATAAAGTTGATCTGGTCAGAGCTCCAAGAATAGGAATTCGTCTGGAAGGTGAAAAGGAAAACATTCAGCATATGTTAAGAGACCTTCAAAAGGATAATCTGTCTGAAGATGAAAAATATACACCGGAGTATCGCAGATTGTGGATTTTAAAGAAGGTATTGATCGATTGTGAAACAATCACATTGGAATCAGTATCAAAGGAATTTTTAGTAAGTAAAACATCACTGTATCAGGACATTGCAGTGATCAATAAATCAATCGAAAGTCAGTCAGATGTAAAACTGGAAGTTGGAGAATGTGGAATCTGTATTTTAGGAGAAGAAATCGAGATACAAAATGCAGTGAACAATTATTTGTTATCAGAATCAAAGGAAGAAATGTTTTCTGATTTTACGCACAAACTTGGAAACTTTTTTGAACTTGATGTGATAAAAGCAGTTTCAGATCTTATTTTAAATGATTTTGAAGAACTGACCGAAGTGCTTTCAGAATATTATCTGAAATCTTTATTGGTAACATTGATCATGCAAAGTTCAAGATTGCTCAAAAAGAAACATATGAATGAGGAAACAGAAATTTCTTACAACAATATCCGGCATATGGAGACATACATCGTGGCAAATAGTATTGCGGAACAGCTGAAATATCAGCTTCATATTACATACAGTAATAATGATATGGAATATTTATGCAGACAGTTATATGCCCACAGAGTGACACATCATGTAAAACATATGCGGACAGACTATGAAGAAACGGTAAGAGATGTCATCAAGAGAATGAGTGAGATTCAAAAGCTTGATCTGACAAGGGACAAGAAATTATATGAGTCATTGTTATATCATCTGCCACCGATGATCTTAAGATTGCAAAATAATATTCAGATCGTAAATCCGATGCTTGATAATATCAAACAGGAGTATCCGGAACTTTTTACAACGATGTGGTATGCACTTACACAAATAGAATTAAGGTATCAGGTAACATTAACAGAAGATGAAGTTTCACTAATCTTATTACATTTTCAAGTGGCATTAGACCAATTTGAACAAGTTGGAAATATTGTTGTTGTATGTACCTATGGAGTTAGTTCTTCCCAGCTCATTTTAAGCAGGGTAAAACAAATACTTCCGGCAAAAGATAATATTACGGTGACAACCACAAAGAAATTAAAAGAGATCGATCTTAGTAAAGTAGATCTGATCATATCATCTGTTGATATTGAAGATCCAGAGATTTCTTATGTGAAGGTAAATCCGCTGCTTACAAAAGATGATTATGCCAATATCCTAGATGCATATACAAAACAGGTATTACTGATCAAAAATAATGTGTGTGATAACCAGAAAAATGGAATTAAAGCACCGACATTGAAAAAATATTTGGAAGGGAAATTTATTTTCCTTAAACAAGATCTTGATAGTAAAGAAAAGTGTCTAGATTTTATTATTGATGTATTAGAAAAAGATAATGCAGTGTATGATGAATTTAGGGAAGCTATTTACAAAAGAGAAAAACTTGGTGTGACATGTTTGGATACAGGTGTGGCACTGCCACATGCAGATCCGCAGACGATTAAAAAATCCAGAATAATCCTATTAACTTTAAAACATCCCGTTGACTGGGGTGGAACTTTAGTATCACTGATCGTTGTAACTGCATTTCCAGAAGAAGAAATGAACCAGATTCGGGATGTGATCAATGAACTCTATCAGCTTATTGGAGAAAAAGAAGATGTAAATACGTTTATAAGATTCGAAACAATACAAGAAGTTTTAAAAGTATTTCATGAATCATGATATGAAAGGAGAACTTGAATGTATTTTGACCAGAGATTGTGTTTCTTTCATCAAAAAGTGGAAAGTCAGGATCAGTTGTTTCAGATGATGACAGATAAAATGTTAGAAGCAGGATGTGTAAAAGAAAATTACTATGAAGGAATCAGTAACAGAGAAAAAGAATATCCTACAGGATTATTAGTAAATCAGACAGGCTTTGCGATTCCGCATACAGACTCTGAGCGAGTGAATAAATCGCAGATTTGCTTTTTATCATTAGATGAGCCAATTGAATTTGAAGATATGGTGGATAAAAGTCATAAGATTTCAGTGGAATTGGTATTTATGTTAGCAATGGCACAGCCACATGAGCAGGTAAATACATTACAGAATTTGATCGCACTGTTTCAGGATGATGAAAAAGTAGCAAAGTTGAAAGAATGTAACACAGAGAAAGAACTTATGCAGATTTTAAATGCATCAGGAATTGAATAAGCGATAGAGAAAGAGAGAAGAAGAAATGTTAAGTGTATTACAATGGTTTATCGGATTAGGGTCAACGGTATTTTTACCGATCATTATTTTCATATTAGGTATTATTTTTGGAGTAAAACCAGCAAAAGCAGCGATTTCAGGTTTTACAGTTGGAATTGGTAGTATTGGTCTGAATCTGGTCATTGGATTATTATCAGATAACCTTGGAACGGCAATACAGGTAATGGGAGAACATTACGGATTTTCACTAAATATTATGGATATTGGTTGTGGTGTCGGTGGACCGCTGGCATTCTCAACAACATTTGGAATTATATTGATCCCAATGTCATTGATCGTTAATTTATTATTTGTCATGCTTGGGTGGACAAAAACTTTAAATGTAGATATCTGGAACTTCTGGTTTCCATGTTTCCTTGGATTAGTTGCACAGGCAGTTACAGGAAATTTTGTTACAGGAATTTTAGGAGCACTAGTTGCAGTTATGCTTCAGTGGTTATTAGCAGACATTTTCCAGAAGAAAGTTAGTGAATTTTTTGGATATCCAGGAATTGCAATTTCTCATATGATGGCGTTATCAGGAGCATTGATCGCAGTACCATTAAACTGGATTTTTGACAGAATTCCGGGATTTAATAAAATTGAAGCCGACTCAGAAACGATCGCAAAACGTTTTGGATTTTTTGGAGATACAGTTGTTATCGGAATCATCATTGGAATGATCGTAGGATTCTTGGCAAAATATGATTTCGCAAAAGCTGCACAGTTAGGAATGGCAACAGGTGCGGTTATGAAAATCATGCCAAAGATGGTAGCAATGTTTATGGAAGGGTTAATGCCAATTGCAGAAGCTGCCAAAGAATTCGCCAATAAGAGATTAGGTGGAAGAAGTGTAAATATTGGTATGGATGCTGCTCTAACTGTTGGACATTCTACAGTTATGAGTACAAACTTATTAATGGTACCAATTTCTTTAGCATTAGCGATCATCTTACCAGGAAACCAGACCTTACCATTCGGAGATCTTGCATTCTATGCATTTGGAATCTGTCTAATGATCCCAATTTTTAGAGGAAATGTTGTGAGATCTATTGTAGGATGTAGTATTTATATGGTATCTATGCTGTATCTTTCTACATGGCTTGCACCAATCATTACAAATGTATTTAAGATCGCACATTATAATGTTGGAACAAGTGGACAGGTAACATCCGTACTTTGCGGTATCTGGCCAGCGGGATTATTCGCAGTTGCAACAAAATCATTAGGAAATATTGGATTAGCAGTGATTGGAGTTGTCGTGATCGCATTACTAGTATATGTAAATAAAATCAGAGCACAGAAAGAAAATTAGAATCTTTATAAAATAAGATATTTCATAGGAGGTAGTATCATGAAAAAATTATTAATTGTATGTGGAGCAGGACATGCAACATCCACAATTGCGGTAGCAAAAGTCAGCGCATGGTTAGAAAAAGAAGGATACAGCGATAAAGTAAAGATTTATCAGTCTAAGATTGCCGACGAATTAAATAAAATTGATGATTATGATGCGGTGATATCAACAACGATCGTGCCAGATTCTATCAAAGATAAAGTCATTCAGGGATTACCATTATTAAACGGAATGGGAGTAGATCAGGTATACGATCAGTTAAAAACAAGACTTGGATTATAGGAGCAGATCATGGGAGTTTTTTTTGGAAAAGTGACATTAGAAACAGTTAAAGGAAGAGCATCTTATCATGACATTTCTGATGAAATCAGAGAAAATATCAAAAAATCTGAGTTAAAAAATGGATGTGTTGTCATATCAAGTGCGCATACCACATGTTCTCTGTATTTTGACGAATGTATGCATGACACAAATTACTGGGGAGATGAATATCTGCAGGCAGATATTAATGATGTGATGGAAAAAATTGCGCCATCCATGAAAATGGAAAATCAGTATCATAGTCCAGGACCAAAACATATTGAATTTGGATTAAGTCTTGGATCTAAGGATTATCCAGCAGAAAAATGGACAATGCTTAATACAGATGCACATCTGAAATCTTCCATTTTTGGCAGCCCGTCATTAACATTTATCGTAAAAGACGGAGAAATCCAACTTGGAGCTTTGGGAAAAGTCTATTTTGTAGACTGGGATCAGTTAAGAGAACGAACAAGAAAAGTACAGATTATGGTGATGGGAGAATAAAAATGAAAATTATCAGTCCTTCATTATTAAATTCAGATACATATCAGATTAAGGAACAGTTTGAAGCATTAGAAAAATGTGGAATAAACTACATTCATATTGATATTACAGATGGACATTTTGTACCAATGATCTCATTTGGCGCAAATACAGTAAAAGATCTGAGAAAACATACTGATTTTGTACTGGATTGTCATCTGATGGTTGAAAATCCAGAAAATCTGATACCAGTGATTGTGGGTGCGGGGGCAGATATCATCACCGTGCATACAGAGGCAACGAAGCATATCTACCGATCTATTCAGACAATCAAAAAGTGTGGAAAAAAAGCCGGAATTGCGATCAATCCCGGAACTCCGGTATCTATGATCAAGGAGATTTTGCCAATGGCTGATCTTGTCCTTTGCATGACCACTAATCCCGGTGTGTTTGGAGAAAGTTTTATTCCATCAGTTGCAGACAAAGTAAAGAATCTTTGTGAATTGAGAGAACAAAAAGGATATTCTTATCAGATTCAGGTAGATGGAAGCATTAATGATCAAACAGCCATTGTGTGTAAAAAGGCAGGCGCAGATATTTTTGTTTCAGGAAGCTATATATTTGGAGGAAATATCGAAGAACGAATTCACAAGATTATGGATGCAGGAGAAGAGATGTGAAAGTAAAAGAAAATTTAGAACATATTTTAAAGGAACTTCAAGACGCAACTTTTAAAATAGAAGAAGAACAGATTGAAAATGTTTTAAAACTGATAGCACCAGACAAAAAGATATTTTTAACTGGAAAAGGAAGATCAGGGTTGGCGGCGAAGGGTTTTGCAAACAGATTGATGCATCTTGGATTTCAGGCGTATGTCATTGGAGAAATTTCAACACCACATACGAAAGCTGGAGATCTATTGATCATAACATCTGGGTCAGGAGAAACAGATGCCTTGGTCAGTATTGCAAAAAAAGCCAAAGAATCTGGACTATATCTTGGACTTGTTACAATGAATCCGCAATCCACACTGGGGAAAATGGCAGATGGGATGATCATACTTCCAGGTGACTCCAAAGGAAATAATGAAGAGAAACATTCGATACAGCCAATGGGAAGTCAGTTTGAACAGATGTCATTTTTAATCTTCGATGCGATCGTATTAAAACTTATGGAAAACTGGAATCAGACATCGGAGCAGATGTTTATGCGGCATGCAGATTTAGAATAATGATATCCATGCGTTGAAAGATGATGTGTGGGAAGAAAATATCCTGTAAGATCAGATAAATTATGTTTGGTCTTACAGGATATTTTTAGATGTCATAATTAAAAGGATATTTCTTAAATTGTAATTTCTGACAGACTGTGATAGAATAGGACAAGTATAAAAAAAGTATAAAAATTTGTTAAGAAAGTGTTAATGAATTGAGGGTAAAAAATGAATATTATCATTGTTGGGTGTGGTAGAATCGGTTCTACGCTTGTTGAGGAATTAAGTGGCGAGAACCATGACATTTCCATTATTGATGAGAAAGCACATGTTGTACAGAAACTTGCTGAAACACATGATGTATTAGGTGTGATCGGGAATGGAGCAAGTTATAGTATTCTGTCAGACGCAGGAGTTGAGACAGCAGATATCATTATTGCAGTTACGAACTCTGACGAATTGAATCTTTTGTGTTGTCTGATCGCGAAGAAGGCAGGAAGATGTGAGACGGTTGCCAGAGTGAGAAATCCTGTTTATTATGATGAGATCAGTTTCATAAAGGAAGAGATGGGAATTTCTGTTGTGCTGAATCCAGAATTAAGTGCGGCATATGAGATTGCAAGATTACTAAGATTCCCTTCTGCAATGGAAGTGAATAAGTTTTCTAAAGGCAGGATCGAGATGTTAAAATACCGTATCCCACATAATTCTAAATTAGATGGAATGACATTGATCGATGTCAGTAATCAGTTAAATTGTGAGATATTGATCTCTGCGGTAGAGCGTAAGAAAGAATTGATCATTCCAAATGGTTCTTTTCAGTTAAGAGAGAAAGATATAATTTCATTTGTTGGAAGGCCAAACTGTGCAATGGAATTTTTCAGGAAGATTGGGGAAAGAAAGAATCAGGTTCATGAAGCAATGATCATAGGTGGAAGTAAGATTGGATTTTATTTATCAAAATTACTTGTTTCTAGTGGAATTGGTGTAAAACTGATCGATAAAGACAGAGATCAATGTGAGAGATTAAATGAGAGTATTCCAGATGCGATGATCATCCATGGAAATGGAAATGACCATGATATGCTGTTAGAAGAAGGTCTGACGGATGTAGATGCATTTATTGCCCTTACGAATCACGATGAGGAGAATATGTTTCTGTCTCTGTATGCACAGAGCCAGAGTGATGCAAAATTGGTCACAAAGGTACAGAAATTGAATTACGATGCCATGATCGAACGATTAGATCTTGGAAGTATGATCTATCCGGAATATCTGACAGCACAATATATTATTCAGTATGTAAGAGCAAGACAAAATTCCATCGGAAGTAATATTGAGAATCTCTACAAATTAATGGATGGAAGAGCGGAAGCACTGGAATTTCATATTCAGAAAGGTTCTCCAGTCATTGGAAGACCAATTAAAGATCTGTTATTGATTGATAATCTGCTGATCTGCAGCATTTATCGTAAAGGAAAACCAATGATTCCAAATGGTCAAGATCATATGGAAGAAGATGATCTGGTGGTAGTTGTCACAACTAAAAAAGGATTACACGATGTCAAAGACATCTTAAAGAGAGGATAATGGGGGCAGGGTATAATGAATTTTTCAATGATTCGATACGTAATAGGCTTGGTAATGCTCTTTGAGAGTGCATTTTTATCACTTCCTTGTCTGATCGCATTAATCTATCATGAGAAGAAAGGTTTTTCTTTCTGGATCATGCTATTTGTATGTCTGATCATCGGAATTCTTTTTGTTATGAAGAAACCAAAGAAGACAGTTTATTATGCAAAAGAAGGTTTTTTAACAGTTGCGATCAGTTGGATTGTGATGAGTTTTTTTGGAGCACTTCCATTTGTGATCAATGGAGATATTCCATCGGTTGTAGATGCGATGTTTGAAACGGTTTCAGGATTTACTACAACAGGATCAAGTATCTTAACGGATGTAGAAGCATTAGCAAGATGTAGTTTATTCTGGAGGAGTTTTACTCACTGGGTAGGTGGTATGGGTGTATTCGTGTTTGTATTAGCTGTCATGCCATTGGTTGGTGGTCAGAATATTCATCTGATGAGAGCAGAAAGTCCAGGACCATCTGTTGGAAAACTGGTTCCTAAGATTCGAAAAACATCTATGATCTTGTATAAGATTTATATTTTTATGACTATTGTGATGGTAGTATTGTTGCTTTTAGGAAAGCTTCCATTATTTGATTCGCTGTTACTTGCATTCGGTACTGCTGGAACTGGCGGATTCTCGATATTGAATTCAGGGTGTGCATCTTACTCACCATACATACAATATTTGATCGCGATCTTTATGATCTTATTTGGAGTAAATTTTAATGTATATTATTTTATTTTGATCAAGAAGTTCAAAGATGCAATCCATTATGAAGAATTAAAATATTACTTATTATTTATTGGTGCATCTGTAGCAATGATCACATATAATATACACAGTTTATTTCCAACGATCGAGCAGGCATTCCGCCATGCACTTTTTCAAGTAGGAACAGTGATCACGACAACCGGATATGCATCAACAGATTTTAATAAATGGCCGGAATTTTCAAAGTTTATTCTGGTAATGCTGATGTTTTCAGGAGCATGTGCCGGAAGTACCGGTGGTGGTATGAAAGTATCAAGATTGGTCATTATGTTAAAGACCGTCAAGAAAGAGCTGCTCTCATACTTACATCCAAGAACGGTACGTAAGGTTAAATTCAACGGAAGAATTGTAGAACATGAAGTTATTCGAGGGATCAATGTTTATATGATCGCATATGCATTTGTACTGATGTTTTCTGTACTGATCATTTCTATTGATAACTTCGATTTTACAAGCAATTTTACGGCAGTTGTTGCAACATTGAATAATATTGGTCCTGGGCTTAATATCGTAGGACCAACTGGAAACTTTTCAATGTATTCGAATCTTTCCAAGATCGTTATGATCTTGGATATGTTAGCGGGAAGACTGGAATTATTTCCAATGTTATTGTTGATCAATCCATATACATGGAAAGAAATAAAAATAAGAAAAAATAAAAAAAATAAGAAAGAGGGCCATAGCATATGAAACGTAATACAGATTTTATGCTTCGTGATATCGCAGGAGAAGTAATTCTTGTACCAACAGGGGCTGCAACTCAGCAATTTAATGGAATGATCACATTAAATGAAGTGGCAGCATTTATTTGGAAGAATTTAGATGAATCGAAGTCAAAAGAAGAATTGGTTGATAAGATCATGGATGAATTTGAAGTAGATGAAGAAACAGCAAGGACAGATGTAGAAGGATTTGTCGGAGCACTTTATGAACATGGACTGGTATTGGATGAATGAGACAGATTGCAAATAACGTTTATATCCCGGTATTGAAAGATCTGGTAGAAGAGGGAAAAGAAGTCAGCATGATGATCAGTGGGAGCAGTATGAATCCGTTTTTGATCCATCAAAGAGACTATATTTTGATGAAGAAGCCAGAAGAAGAATTGAAAGCTGGGGATATGGTGTTTTTTCAGAGAAGAGATGAGGCGTATGTGATGCATCGGATTCATCACATCAACAAGGAGGGAAAGCTGTTCATTATCGGAGATGCACAGGTAGATATGGAAGGACCGATTGACAAAGAACAGGTTTTTGCGATCATTACAAAAGTAAAGCGTAAAGGAAAATGGATCGCACCTGGAGATTTTTGGTGGGAGTTTTTTGAACATATCTGGCTGCATTTGATTCCATTTCGGAGATTTTTGATGAAATTATACGGAATTCGAAGGTGAACTACCCACCACCTAAAGGTAGTGGGCTTCTGTCAAATGGTTCACCAGACTAAGCATTCAGAAATGGATACTACGATATTTAGGTCATGATACCCTCGGTTGACGCAACAGACCGTCGCTCTATCGTACATATTTAAGTTAGGTCAGAGTAAGAACAGCCTTGTGATATGTATGCGAAAAAGCCTTTATATCATTGTCGAGTTGAAGTCGGAACAGTTGCATGGTAACAGTACAGCAAAGTACGCATCACCTACCATTTGGTAGAGTATTTATAAGGAGAAACTTATTTATGGTTTATGTGATTTCACAAGATGGTAAACCACTAATGCCATGTAGTGATCCAATTGCAAGATTATTACTTAAGCAAGGCAAAGCAAAAGTTAAGAAGCGTGAGCCATTTACAATTAAATTGACTTACGAAACAACAAATTACACTCAAGGCTTAACTCTTGGTGTAGATACTGGAAGCGGAACTATTGGCACTGCTGTAAGTAAAGACAATGGAGATATTGTATATATGTCAGAAGTTGTTGTAAGAAACGACATTACTGACAAAATGACACAAAGAGCAAAGTATCGCAGAAATAGACGAAATCGTAAAACTCGTTATAGAAAAGCAAGATGGTTAAATCGTGCAAGTTCTATCAAAAAAGACAGATTTAGTCCTACAATGCAGAGCAAACTTCACAGCCATGTAAGGGAAATAGAATACATTCAGTCTATTCTTCCCGTTACAGAAATGGTATTTGAAACAGGTCAGTTTGATATGCATCTTATGAAAAATCCAAGTCTTGCCAACCCAAAAGTGAGACCATGGGGATACCAAAAAGGTGCTAATTATGGATTTGAAAATACCAAAGCAATGGTGCTTAATAGAGATAACTATACTTGTCAATGTTGTAAAGGCAAGCATAAGGATAGCAAATTAGAAGTCCATCATATTGTATTTCGCAGTCAAGGTGGCTCTGATGAAGAAAGTAATTTACTTACTTTATGTCATACTTGCCATAAAGACTTGCATAGTGGAAAGATCAACCCCAAATTGAGTGGTAAAGTTAAGGGTAACCTTAAATATGCTACACAGATGAATTCTATTCGTAAGCAGCTTTTCAGATGTTATCCAAATGCTATTGAAACTTTTGGATATGTAACAAAAGTGAATCGTTTGCATTTAGGTGTAGCCAAAGAACATTATTATGATGCCTGTACTATCGCAACACAAGGAAATGCTTTTAATGTAAAGAGTAATCTTTACAAAAAGAAATGTGTTTCTGATGGTGATTTTCAAAAGACTAAAGGTATTCATTCTGAACAACCTATTGTTACAGATAAGATTTGTGGTTTTAGAAAGTTTGATAAGGTTCGGTATTTTGGAAATGATTACTTTATCAAAGGAAGAATGTCTACGGGATATGCAATTCTTATGGATATTGATGGAAATAAGATTGACTTTAGCACAATGCCAAGAGGCTACAAAACACCAAAATTAAGTAATTGCAAACGCATTACAGCAAGGTCAACTGTAATGACGCAAGTAAAAGTAGTTTAACGCCAGAAAACCCATGGTCTAAAGACCATGGGTTTTCTGGCTGATTTTATATAAAGAGTGGTAATATTTTACGTATTACCATTCTTTTTTTGTTATCAGACATAGATTTTTTTTTGAATTTATAGTATCCTTAAAAATAAAAGATACAAAACAGGAGGAAGATCAATGGGACGTGTATTTAAATTCCATAACGACGTAGATACAGATCAGATCATCGCGTCACAATATTTGTTATTGCCAAATATTGAAGAGATGAAAGTATATACTTTTGAATCAATTGATAAAGATTTTGCCAAGAAGGTAAAAGAAGGAGATATTGTTGTAGCAGGAGAAAACTTTGGATGTGGGTCATCTAGAGAACAGGCGCCAAGTGTATTAAAAGCTTTAGGTGTCAAAGCAGTGGTTGCTAAATCATTTGCGAGAATCTTCTATAGAAACTCTATCAACATCGGATTACCAGTGATCATCAGCAAAGACTTATATGACAAAGTGGAAGACGGAGCTGACATTGACATCAACCTGTCTGAAGGATGGATCAAAACAGAGGATGAAACCCTTCCATGTACCAAGCTGCCACCATATATGCAGAATATCTTAGATCATGGCGGATTGATCAATTTCTTGAATGAAGGGGAGGAATAGGAACATGGGAATGACCATCGGAGAAAAGATTATTGCAAGAGCTGCGAAAGTAGATCAGGTAAAAGCAGGAGAGATCCATACGATCGAAGTTGACCGTTTAATGAGTAATGACGGAACGACACATTTAACAATTGATATGTATCATAACCAGTTAAAACATCCAAAGATCGCGGACAAAGATAAACTGGTATTTATCATGGACCACAATGTGCCTGCGGAGAATCCAAAAACAGCAGCAGCACATAGAAAGATGCGTAATTTTGCAAAAGAGCATGAGATCAAATTATATGAAGGAAAAGGTGTCTGCCATCAGATCATGGTAGAGAATCATGTATGTCCAGGAGAATTTATCATGGGTGCAGATTCTCATACATGTACATATGGAGCTTTAGGAGCATTTGGTACAGGGATCGGATGTACTGATTTCTTATACGCTATGGTAACAGGACAGTCTTGGGTATTAGTTCCAGACACGATCCGTTTTAACCTGCATGGTAAATTAAGAGAAGGTGTATACGCCAGAGATTTAATGCTTTCTATCATCGGAATGGTTGGAGCAAATGGATGTAACTACAAGATCATGGAATTTGCTGGAGAAGGTGCTCATAACCTTGATATTGATGAACGTTTAGTTCTTTGCAACCTTGCTGTTGAAGCAGGAGCTAAGACTGGAATTGTTGAGCCAGATGAGAAAGTTGTAGAATACGTAGAAAGTCGTGGAAGAAAAGCTGAGAACTTATTCAAGAGTGATGACGATGCGGTATTTGAGAAAGTTTATGATATCAACTTAGACGAGATCAAACCAGTTGTCGCAAGACCTCATCAGATCGATGATGTTGTGGATGCCAAAGAAGTCAATGATGTGAAGATCGATGAAGCATTCTTAGGATCATGTAACAATGGACGTATCGAAGAATTAAGAGTCGCTGCTGAAATCTTAAAAGGTAAGAAAGTAAGTGACAATGTAAGATTTTTGATCGCACCAGCTTCCAATGAAGTTTATATGCAGGCATTAGATGAGGGTCTGATCGATATTTTCATGGAATCAGGAGCAATGGTCATGAACTGTAACTGCAGCGTTTGCTGGGGAAGCTGTCAGGGTGTCATCGGGAAAGATGAAGTTTTGATTTCTACAGGAACAAGAAACTTCAAAGGACGTGCTGGACATCCAGATTCTTATGTATATTTAGGATCCGCAGCGACGGTCACAGCATCAGCGATCGCAGGTAAGATCACAACAGCAGACCAGATTTAAGGAAGAAGGATAGAATAGATATGGAACAGTTTAAAGGAAAGGTTTGGGTGCTTGGAGATGACATTGATACAGACATCATCATCCCAACAGAATATCTGGCACTCCCAACCGTAGAAGATATGAAACAGTATGGATTTTCTCCACTTCGTCCAGAATTAGCAGGACAGATCGGAGAAGGAGATATTATCGTAGCAGGAAGCAACTTTGGATGCGGTTCTTCAAGAGAACAGGCACCAGAGATCATCAAAGCATTAAAAGTTAAATGCGTCATTGCCAAATCATTTGCACGTATTTTCTTCCGTAATTCTATCAATAATGGATTACTGTTAATTGAGAATGACAAGATTCAGGATGCAGTTAAAGAAGGTGATGAGATTGAAGTTACTTTAGGAGAGAAGATCACACATAATGGTACAGATTATGAGATCCATTCCCTTCCAGATAACTTGATGGAGATCATCAACGCCGGTGGATTAGTAGAAGCCATGAAGAAAAGAAATGGGGTGAAATAAAGATATGGGACAGACAATGATTGAAAAGATCATCAGCAGAAACGTTGGTGTTGACAGTGTAAAACCAGGACAGATCCAGACAGTAAATGTAGACCGTGTTATGATCCATGATATCTTTATTCCATTCGTAGCGGAGAAATTCGAAGAAATGGGATTTACAAAGTTATGGGACCCAGACAAAGTCGTATTGATCTATGACCACATGGTACCAGCAAGTACAACAGACGATATCAGACATTTCAAGATCGGTGATGCATTTGCCAAGAAATATGGCATGAAAAATGTTCACAGAAGTGATGGAATCTGTCATCAGTTAATGACAGAATGTGGATATGCGAAACCTGGGAATATCGTATTCGGAACAGACTCTCATACAACAACTTATGGTTGTGTTGGATGTTTCTCTTCAGGAATCGGTTATACAGAGATGGCAGCGATCCTTGGAACAGGAGAGATGTGGGTAAGAGTTCCAGAGACGATCAAAGTAGTCATTGATGGAAAACTTCCTGAAAATGTAAGTTCTAAAGACATTATCTTACGATTGATCGGAGATTTAACAGCAGCTGGAGCTACTTATAAAGCATTAGAATTCTCTGGAAGTACTGTTGATGAGATGAGTGTTGCAGCCAGAATGACAATGTCAAACATGGCGATCGAAGCTGGAGCAAAAGCGGCACTTTTTGCACCAGATGAGAAAACGGCTGAATATTCTAAGGTAGATTTAGCTGATGTTGATTGGTTATATGGAGATGAAGATGCTGAGTATTGTCAGACGATCACATATAAAGCGGAAGATTTAGTACCGGTTGTGGCATGTCCATCACAGGTAGATAAGATCAGAGCTGTCAAAGAAGTTGAAGGAACAGAGCTTGATCAGGTATTTATCGGATCTTGTACAAACGGAAGATTAGAAGATCTGAAAGCGGCGGCAGAGATCTTAAAAGGAAAGAAAGTTGCTGATTATGTAAAACTGATCGTAACACCAGCTAGTCGTAAGATCTACAAACAGGCAGTGGATGCTGGATACATGAAGATCTTAGCAGAAGCCGGAGCGATTATCACACATCCAGGATGTGGATTATGTTGTGGACGTGCAGGCGGGATCATGACAGATGGAGAACGTGTTCTTGCAACAAACAACCGTAACTTCTTAGGAAGAATGGGAACGTCAAAAGTAGAAATCTACCTAGGATCACCTAAGACAGCAGCTGCATCAGCAATTGCAGGTAAGATCGTAGAAGCATAAAGTGAACATATGAGGTAAAGATCCTCATAAATATAAAGAAAAAGTATATTGGGGGTCCTTAGGACTCCCATTTACTATGTAGATGGAGTTTTTTATGACAAACTTATTAATATCATTATTTATTAAAGACAAAGAAAATGTAAAGGATGCAAAAGTAAGAAATGCTTATGGAAAGATGGCAGGGATTGTAGGAATCTGTTGTAACATCTTCTTATTTGCAACCAAATTTTTCGCAGGAATCATCACAGGAGCAATCTCTATCACAGCAGATGCGTTTAACAATTTATCTGACGCAGCATCTTCTATTATCACACTTGTCGGATTTGGAATGGCTGGAAAACCAGCAGATGAAGATCATCCATTCGGACATGGAAGGATGGAATATGTATCAGGACTTGTTGTATCTATTCTGATCTTGATGATGGGAGTGGAATTATTTAAAACATCAGTAGAAAAAGTGATTCATCCAGAGGTGATCACAGAACAATGGATTTCTTATGTAATATTAGTGATCTCGATCGCATTAAAATTTTGGATGTATATGTTTAACAAAGGAATCGGATGGAGAATTCACTCTGAAACGATGAAAGCGACAGCAGCGGATAGTTTAAATGATTGTATTTCAACAGCAGCAGTTGTTGGAGGAATGCTTGTATTCCATTATTTTCATTTAAATGTTGATGGAATTGTCGGAATCTTTGTTGCATGTTTTGTACTCTGGGGTGGTTATGAATCAATCAAAGATACTATGAACCCACTATTAGGAGAATCCCCAGATCCAGAATTGATCGCTAAGATCACAGAGACTGTATTAAATCATAAGATGGTCATCGGAGTTCATGATATCGTTGTTCACGACTATGGTCCAGGAAGAAGAATTGTCTCTTTGCATGCAGAAGTTCCATACAATAAAGACATGATGGAAGTACATGATCTGATGGATCATATTGAAATGCGTTTGATGGAAGAATATCACTGCGAAGCAACAATCCATATGGATCCTGTAGTGACGGATGATGAGGAAGTGAATGAGACAAGAAAAGAAGTTTTTAATATTGTTAAGAAATATGACAAGACACTGTCAGTTCATGACTTTCGAATGGTCAAAGGGCCAACACATACGAATGTGATCTTTGATCTTGTGATTCCTTATGGGAAAGATTATGAGCCAGAGAAGATTGTGAAGGATCTTAAGAAGAAGATTAAAGACGAGATGCAGGGGAAACATTATGCAGTGATTCGTGTAGACAGATTCTGATTTGTAGGTAGGCTTACGCGTATGTGACAGAAGATGAAAGGGCTTAAACAAGCACCGATTTGTCAAATTGCAGTGATTTCGCTGTGTGTGGCTTTTTATAGTTTTGGTTATGTGCGTGGAAAGCATGATGCCAAGATAGAGAAATAACCGCTCATTGACCTGACAAGTTATGTGAGCGGTTATTCAATCGTTTATATCAGGCAAACCGTCATCGGTAGCACCTTTTCTATTATTATAGTAACATTTATATATTTTTATGTCAATTAAGATGATTAAAAATATAAGTGTGTGTTAGTATATATAAGATCAATGTGACTGGACAGCATCTTAATCTTTCTCTAAAAGCTGAGCAATAATCGAATTAGGAAGTACATCTTTCAAAACATCCATACAAGAAAAATCAGTTCTGCTAGTCGGCAGGGCTTTTTTTGTAATTCGAAATCCCATTTTCTGATACATACCAACAGCCTTATAAGCCCAAGTATGTGTATGAAGAAAAATAAAATCAGCATCCGGTTCTACAACAAGAAAACGAGACAAAGCAAACAAAACAATTGCCTTCCCAAGCCCCTTCCCCTGTTCTTTAGGAGAAGTAGACACCCAATGAATCAAAGGAAACCGAATATCGCCATTTGTCTTAAACCAAGCACTTGTCGTAGCAACAATCTCTCCCTCAGGATTCACAATAAAACAAACCCGGTCAGCTAAAAGTTCTTCATGAGTTAAAAAAGTTTTAGCAAAATAAGCAGAAGCATCCTCAAAACAATCAAACTCTCCAACCAACACTTCAAGCTTCGCCCAAGCAATCTCATCCCCAGATTCAAACATCTTATAAGAATATCCATCAGGCAAAACAGGAACCTTAAGATCCTCTAAATCCTCAAAAGGCAGACACATCACAATATCTTTATAAACAAGAGACTTATCAAGCATAAACAAAAACCCCCATAAAATTAAAAATAACAATAAATTGATTAATTAGAGTATACAAACTATTGAATAAAAAGTCACGGAGTATAAATTAAATAGAAAGTACTTTCTACGAATCACTACAAAAATTGAAAACCAATAACGTCTAACATACACACCCTTCCGTTTAAAAATTCTTAATTTTATACGAGAATGTCTTCAGGCATTCATAAAAACATAAAAAAAGATAGAGGTACGAAATGATAGAATTCCATAGGATTTTTTGCAAAATCGCAGCCAACACGGGCACTGTTTGAACGCAGTGAGTTGTGCAGGAGTGTTGGCGGATCAGCGTTTTGCAAAAAATCCGTCAATGGAATTCGTTTTTCGTACCTCTATCTTTTTTTATGTTTTTATGAATACTCAATACATTTCCGTTATACAATAAAAATTTTTTCTTGACACTTCCCTTACGTCACCCTTTATGATAACGTATAGAGAGAAAACCAAGGAGGAATCTAAATGACAAAAGATGGATACTATACATCCGGTGAATTTGCAAAAAAAGCGAATGTAACACTAAGAACGATCCGCTACTATGACCGTCAAGGCATCTTAAAGCCAAGTAAAGTTGCAGACAATGGATATCGTCTTTATACAGATGCCGATTTTGCCAAATTACAAAAAATCTTGTCATTAAAATACCTCGGATTTTCTTTGGAAGAGATCATGACGATGACGATCAACGATGAAGATCAGGATTTCATTAAAGAATCTATCGGCTTACAGTTATACCTTGTACAAAAAAAGATGGAACACTTAAAACTGGTAGAGCAATCCTTAGAAGAGATGGAACAAAAGATGGATAATGAAGAAGAAATCGACTGGACACAGATGATGAATCTTCTTCATGTAACCAATCTGGAAAAAGGATTGGTAGAACAATATAAGAATGCATCAAATCTTGATATTCGTATCGGACTTCATCAAAAATATTCACAAAATCCGCAACCATGGTTTGAATGGATTTATGAGCAGTTAAACTTAAAAGAAAAAGACGAAGTATTAGAACTAGGATGTGGAACAGGGGAACTGTGGAAGAATAAAAATCTTCCAAAAAATGTCCATGTTACTTTATCCGACCAGTCACAAGGTATGGTAAAAGATGCCAGGAACTATGTCGGAGAGGGAAAAGGACAGATTTCTTATCAGATGATCGACTGTAGACAGATTCCAAAAGAAGATCACAGTTTCGATAAAGTGATCGCAAACCATGTATTATTTTATCTAGATGACCGACAACAAGTATTTAACGAAATCAAAAGAGTTCTAAAACAAAATGGAACATTTATCTGCAGTACCTATGGAAGCAGTCATATGCAGGAAATTACCCAGCTGATCAAAGATTTTGATGAAAGGATCACGCTTTCTGATCACAAATTATATGATGTCTTTGGTCTGGAAAATGGAGAAGAACAATTAAAAAAAGTATTTTCACAAGTAAAAGAAATTGACTATGAGGATGAATTGTTAGTCGATCAGCCAGAACCACTGATCTCCTATATTTTATCCTGTCACGGAAATCAGCATGAATATTTAAATCATCGTTATTTAGAATTTAAAGACTTTGTAAGAAAGAAGATGGCAGCCAAAGGAGTGATCAAGATCACAAAATCTGCCGGGATTTTTATATGTAAACCATAAAGGAGGAGTTATGAGAGTTTTTGTCACAGGAGTCAAAGGACAGCTTGGTTATGACGTAATGAACGAACTAGAAAAACAGGGGCTTGAAGGAATTGGTGTGGATATTGATGAAATGGATATCACAGATGCCGATCAGGTAAATAAAGTGATCAAAGAAGCAGCACCAGATGCAGTAATCCACTGTGCAGCATACACAGCCGTTGATGCTGCAGAAGATAACGAAGAAATCTGCAGAAAAGTTAATGCACAGGGAACAGAAAATATCGCAAAAGTCTGTGAAGAATTAGATATCAAAATGATGTATATCAGCACAGACTATGTATTTAACGGGCAGGGTGAGCGACCTTGGGAACCAGATGATAAGAGAGAACCTCTTAATGTCTATGGACAGACAAAATATGAAGGGGAACTTGCTATTGAAGAACATGTAAAGAAATTTTTTACAGTCCGTATCGCCTGGGTATTTGGAGTGAATGGAAAGAACTTTATCAAAACAATGTTAAACTTAGGAAAGACACACGATCATTTAACCGTTGTCAATGACCAGACAGGGTCACCAACATACACATATGATCTTGCAAGATTGTTAGTGGATATGATCCAGACAGACAAATATGGAAGATATCATGCAACAAATGAAGGAATTTGCACATGGTATGAATTTGCCTGTGAAATCTTTAAACAGGCAGGGATGAACGTATCCGTTGCACCAGTCAGCAGTGACGAATATCCTGCGAAGGCAAAACGTCCATCTAACAGCAGAATGGATAAGAGCAAGCTGACAGCCAATGGATTTACACCATTACCAACATGGCAGGATGCATTAAGCAGATATTTAAAAGAGATTGAATATTAAAATAAAAAGGAGAACGATTATGGGAAAAATTACAGTAACACCTTGCGATATTGAAGGACTTTATGTTATTGAACCAACAGTATTTAAAGATGAAAGAGGATATTTCGTAGAAACATATAACCAGAACGACATGAAAGAAGCAGGACTTGATATGGTATTCGTACAGGATAACCAGTCTATGTCTACAAGAGGCGTACTTCGTGGATTACATTTCCAGAAACAGTTTCCACAGGGAAAATTAGTACGAGTTGTGCGAGGAAAAGTATTTGACGTAGCTGTAGACTTAAGATCTGATTCCAAAACTTATGGAAAATGGTTCGGTGTAGAATTATCAGCAGAAAATATGAAACAGTTCTATATTCCGGAAGGATTTGCACATGGTTTCTTAGTATTATCTGATGAAGCAGAATTCTGCTACAAATGTACAGATTTCTATCATCCAGGAGACGAAGGCGGTCTTGCATGGAATGATCCAGAAATCGGAGTTGAATGGCCATTAGAAGAAGGCGTCGACTTGATCATTTCTGAAAAAGACCAGAAATGGAAAGGTTTAAAAGACACATTTAAGTTTTAATTATTACCCAGAGGGAGAAAGGGAACACAAATGAAGGGAATTATTCTTGCCGGAGGTTCCGGTACCAGACTGTACCCATTAACCATGGTAACATCCAAACAGTTACTGCCAATTTATGATAAACCAATGATCTATTATCCATTATCTGTATTAATGAATGCAGGAATCCGTGATATTCTGATCATTTCCACACCAAGTGATACGCCAAGATTTGAGTCTTTGTTAGGAGACGGACATCAGTTTGGAGTGAACTTATCTTATGCAGTGCAGCCATCACCAGACGGACTTGCACAGGCATTTATCATTGGACAAGATTTTATCGGAGATGACAGTGTAGCTATGGTCCTTGGAGATAACATTTTCCACGGACATGGATTGAAGAAACGCCTGTTACGTGCCGCAAATAAAAAAGAAGGAGCAACTGTTTTCGGATACTATGTAGATGATCCAGAACGCTTCGGAATCGTTGAATTTGATTCTGATGGAAAAGCCATTTCCATTGAAGAAAAACCAGAAAAGCCAAAATCAAACTACTGTGTCACAGGATTATACTTCTACGATAACAATGTCGTAAAATATGCAAAAGAATTAAAACCATCTGCCAGAGGAGAGCTTGAGATTACAGATTTAAATAAGATTTATCTGGAAAAAGGTGAGTTAGATGTTGAATTACTTGGACAGGGATTTACATGGTTAGATACAGGAACCCATGAATCCTTAGTGGAAGCAACAAACTTTGTAAAAACAGTCGAAACACATCAGCACAGAAAAATCGCCTGCTTAGAAGAGATCGCATATTTAAATCACTGGATCACAAAGGACCAGTTATTAACAGATATCGAACCATTAAAGAAAAACCAGTATGGACAGTATTTAATGGACGTTATGGCAGGAAAATTTTTAGATAAATAAGGAGAATAGCATGAAAATATTAGTAACCGGTGGAGCCGGATTTATCGGTGGAAACTTTGTTCATCATATGGTAAACAAATATCCTGATTACGAGATCGTAAACTTGGATTTATTAACATATGCAGGAAACCTTGAAACATTAAAACCAGTGGAAGACAAACCAAATTACAAATTTGTCAAAGGTGATATCGCAGACCGTGAATTTATCATGGATTTATTTGAAAAAGAAAAATTCGATATCGTTGTAAACTTCGCAGCAGAAAGCCATGTAGACCGTTCTATTGAAGATCCATCTATTTTTGTAAAAACAAACGTAGAAGGGACAGTCGTACTGTTAGATGCAGCAAAGAAATACGGTGTAAAACGTTACCATCAGGTATCTACAGATGAAGTATACGGAGATCTTCCATTAGATCGCCCAGATTTATTCTTCACAGAGACAACACCACTGCACACATCAAGCCCATACAGCAGTTCCAAAGCAAGTGCAGACTTATTTGTATTAGCTTACCACAGAACATTTGGACTTCCAGTGACGATCTCAAGATGCTCAAACAACTACGGACCATATCATTTCCCAGAGAAGCTGATTCCACTAATGATCAGCCGTGCCTTAGCAGACGAAGAACTTCCAGTCTATGGAAAAGGTGAAAATGTCCGTGACTGGTTACACGTATCTGACCACTGCGAAGCTATTGACCTGATCATTCACAAAGGAAAAGTCGGGGAAGTTTACAACGTAGGTGGACATAACGAACGTACTAACTTAGAAGTTGTAAAGACAATCTTAAAAGCGTTAGACAAACCAGAAAGCCTGATCAAATTCGTAACAGACCGTCCAGGACATGACATGCGTTATGCGATTGATCCAACAAAACTAGAGACAGAACTTGGATGGGAACCAAAATATAACTTTGACACAGGAATTGCACAGACAATCGAATGGTACTTAAATAACAAAGAATGGTGGCAGAACATTTTATCTGGAGAGTATGCAAACTATTTCGATAAGATGTACGGAAACCGCTTATAGGAGTCTGTATGAGAGTACAGAAACAGACAAAACGAGTGTTATACTGGGGGATAACACTCGTTTTGATGATTTTGATTTTTTCATTTTCTGCAAAGAACGGCACATCCTCAGCAGGGATGAGTATCGGATATGCGAAAGAACTTGCAAGGATCCTAAGCTTTCTTGGATTTTTCCAGATTCATTCTAATGCTGATCTTATGATGCATGCAGAAGCGGTACATACGTTTGTTAGAAAAACAGCACATTTTACGGAATATGCAGTACTTGGATTCTTTACTTATAAGGCGGTGTCATGTGATGTGCTAGATCGAAAGAAAGCAGTATTGACCGCACAGTTGATTTCTACAGGATATGCATCAACCGATGAGATTCATCAGATGTTTGTTCCAGGACGAGAAGGAAAAGTATTTGATGTGATGATCGATAGCTGTGGGGCGTTTTGTGGAATTATGGTATCTTTGATCACGCAGAAATTGATAGAGAAAAAGAAAGGAAATCAGATTTAAGATGTCTGATTTCCTTTCTTTTTCATGCTCACTAAGCTGGAATCCAATTCCCGATCCATTTTTTTGTTGTTTTGTTATATTTTCTTTTGTATAATTTCCCGTTCATAGTCTTATATTTCCAAACGATGACATCGCCGCTGTATACAGAGGAATCTTCTTCTGAAACAGCAATGGAAGGTTCGCTTGCGGTATTTTGGGCTGAGACGATTGAACCAGAAAATACACCAATAGAGATAAAACTAAGTAAAAATAGAAAAATAAATTTATTTAATGTTTTCATAAAATTTCGTAGCCTCCTTTTTGCTAGAATATATTTTAGGACTTTTATAATCTTCAGGGTTTTCAATGATTCCTGAATTTATAAAAGCATCTTCATGTTTGACATATAAATCATAGCCCTTTCCATCTTTTCGCTTTATATAAAAAGAATTACTGCTGTCAGGTTTATCAAAAATAACAGTGCCATCATTGTCATAGTTTGGAGCTGGCGAACTTGGCTGAAAGATAAAGCACAGCGAAAGGGTGAACAATAAAGAAATAGATCCAATATGTATAAATTGTGAAAATAAATTTCTGCGAATCTTTGGACTATCACTGATAAGATCGCATCTTTTCTCAATGTTTAAAATCGTACCTTCCTGAAAATGCAGTGTTGGAAGGGTGTGGAACGTATGAGTCTGTTTGGAAGTATTGAGAAGACTTAACATATAATTTGTTCTTGTAAGTTCATCTCTGTCTTTGGTAAGTCGGATATCATTTGCATATTCCGCAGTATCTTTGATCAGACGGCGAATCATATAAGAAAGAGGATTCCACCAGTAGATACATACAACGAGTTCCCAGAAAAAAATCTTCCATAAGTCATTGTGTAGATAATGATTGAGTTCATGCATAAAAATAAAACGCAGATCCTGATCACTGTATTCTCTGTCAGGAAGAAGGATCACTGGATGGATCAGACCAGAAATTGCAGGACTAGAAAGGCCAGGCACCTGATAGATTAAAATCTGCTTCGTACAATGATATTCTTCCAAAATATCAGAAAAGATTCTTAATATTCTTATGTCATCGAGAGGGTCTAACTGATGAAGTAAATGACGATAGCGAACAAGTTTATAGAAATATAAAGCAAGTCTTAAACAACTTCCAAAGCAAAAAATGATCACAAGGATTGTCAGAAATTCCACAGATAAAATCTTCACCCTTAAAAGATCAAAAAGAAAAGGAAGAATTTTATGGGATTCAACATTTGCTGCAAAATGAAAATTCCAAGGTAAAAGCATACGGATCATGACAACTCCGACAGCAAGATAAATCACAAAGGTTCCGTTTCTTAAGATAAATCGTTTGCTTCTACAAAATACATAAAGATAAAGCATCATCAGACTGCTAAAAAGACAGCAGCTAAATACGGAACCATAATTCGCAGGTGTCATATCAAGACTTCCTTTCTAGAATTTTCTTACGTTCCTCTAATTTCTCCTGTAAACGTTCGATCACTTTAATATCATTTTCAGACTCCACATATTGAAGAAGTATATTAGAAGATAAAAGATCTTCCAGCACTCCGTTGATATTCTCAGAAGCATAATCTTCAGAGGAAACAACAGGAATATAACGTCTGGTTAAAACTTTACCACTATATACAATGTCGGAAACTTCAATATAGTTTTTCTTAAGTAGAGAACGCAATGCAGATTGAACGGAATTCAGATTCAGTGAAGGATCAAGCTGAACAAAATCAGAAGCGATCATAGGTTCTTTTTTGTCCCATAATGTTTTCATGATATTTAATTGTGATGGTGTTAGTTTTTTGTATTTCATAAATTATCAACTCCTTGAGTTTATTTTATATGAATATATTTATATTTTCAACAACTATTTTGAATTAAAAAAAATAAATGTTTTAAATTAAAATAGATGTTGAAAAAAGAATCATAATATAGTAGAATAAAAAACGAAGATAATAAATATTGATACATGGTAGGTGGGGTATTATTAAATTTGTAATAATACCCCTAAATTTTTTGTCAAGTAATAGGTCATATTTTCAATAAAACTCTTTATCATCAGGTTATCTACTACCAATATAACACAAAACATGGAGAAATGAATAGTCTGATAGAAGAAAGAAATACAGGGAAAATAATATGGCAGGAGTAATTTTAGATGCTGGCCACGGCGGTTATGATAATGGAGCCCAGTATGATGGAAGAAAGGAAAAAGACGACAATCTAAGACTGACACTCGCAGTCGGTCAGATTTTAGAGCAAAATGGCGTTCCAGTATCCTACACAAGACAAAGTGATATCTACCAGTCACCATCTGAAAAAGCAAGGCTTGGGAATGAAAGTGGAGCTGATTATTTTATCTCATTTCATAGAAATGCAAGTCCAAATGCGAATGAATATCAAGGCGTTGAAACACTGGTGTTTGATGATCATGGGATCAAAGCAGAGATGGCAAGAAATGTAAATGCGAACTTAGAACAAGTAGGATTTCGTAATATTGGAGTTAAAGAGCGCCCGAATCTTACTGTATTAAGAAGAACAAAGATTCCTGCGATCTTGATCGAGGCAGGTTTTTTAAATTCAGATCAGGACAACGAGAGATTTGATGAGAAATTTCAAGAGATCGCACAAGCGATCGCAGATGGAATTATGGAAACGATCGGAGATGAAAATGAAGTTCTGAAGGGAATCTATCGTGTCCAGATTGGTTTATACCGTAATTTTTCTAATGCACAGTATGTTCTGAATCGTGCGGTTGCAGATGGATACGAGGGGAATATCGTTTATAAGGATCCTTATTATGCAGTTCAGATCGGGGAATATAATACGCTTGATGAAGCAGTAAGATTGGAAAATGAATTGAAGAAAAAAGGCTATGATACACTTGTTATCAAGGAATGATCTTAATTTAAGAAAAACACACATACTGCAAGGTGCGCAGCCAATAGAGATTGTAAAAGATGGCACGCACCGGCAGTAAAAAAGTATCACAATATCCATTGTAAAAAATATAAAAAGAAAAAGCTAAAAAAGGCTTGACTTTTGTATAAAATGCTGATAAAATAAAAGCAAGTTAAGAAAATAAAGTGACTTAAATGATATGAATATTGAGGATTGTCACTGGTAATGCAGGCAAAACCGGATTTTATAAGTGTGAAAGTGTTGACTTTCATATTTATAAAATGTGGTTTTCTTTTTATTTTAAGATAGAACATATAATATATATACTAGAAGAAAAGCTTCCAATGATCATGGAGAGAAGATTATGAAAATAGATAAGGTAATGAACAACAACGTAGTAAGCAGCATCGATGAAGATGGACAGGAAATCATTGTTGTTGGAACAGGAATTGGATTTCAGGGGAAGGAAGGGAAAGTAGTTGATGAGAAGAAGATTCAGAAGATTTTTCGATTAGAAGATCCGAAGATGATCCGGAAATTAAAAGAAATCTTACAAGATCTTCCGATGGAACAATTTGAGATTTCAACAGCGATCATAGAACATGCAAAGCAAAGTTTAGGAACAGAATTAAACGAGAATATTTATGTGACATTAACAGATCATATTCATTTTGCGATTCAGCGATATGAAGATCATATGAATTTTCCAAACCCGATGCTTAGGGAAGTAAGATTATTTTATGAGAAAGAATTTGCACTTGGAGAATACGCGTTAGGAATGATCAAACAGCGATTGAATATATCACTCCCATTAGATGATGCGGCATCCATTGCTTTACACATCGTGAGTGCAGAATTTGATACAAGAGTCAAAGATACTTTAAAGATCACTGAATTTTTAGAAGATGTTATGGAACAGATAAAGAACTACTTCCATTTGGAGATCGATACCCAGTCATTGAGTTATGAACGGTTTATCACACATTTGAAGTTTTTATCCAGAAAGTTATTTGCGTCAGAACGAATGGATGATATGAACGATGATGTACAGGAGATGATCCAGAAGATCTGTCCGAAAGAATATCAGTGTGCAGGATATATTAAGACTTTTATTAAAGAAAGATACAAAAAAGATATGACATCAGCAGAAGTTGCATATTTAACGATGCATATCGAGAGGATCAGAAAAAGCAGTATAGAAAAAGGAGAAGAAGATGTTTGATTCATTAAGGAAGATGTTTGAGAAGAACGCAAAGACCATTTCATTAAAAGCAGTAGAAGATGGGAGAACAATCCCAATGGACGAAGTCAATGATCAGACATTCGCTCAGGAATTATTAGGACCAGGAATCGCAATTGTTCCATCCAATGGAACAGTCGTTTCTCCGATCAATGGAACGATCGCCACGGTAATGGATACAAAACATGCAGTTTGTATTCAGGGAGAAGACGGATTAGAGCTGATCGTTCATGCAGGACTTGATACCGTGGAATTAAATGGAAAGTACTATCAGACATATAAAGAAATTGGAGATCAGGTAAAGGCAGGAGACGTTTTGTTGGAATTTGATCTTGAAGAGATTACAAAGGCGGGGTATGACGTCACAACGCCGATCGTAATAACGAACTTAGGTGATTATAAGATCACGAAGTGTTTGACAGGACAACAAGTAAAAGCAGGGGAAGAGGTGATACAGTTAACAAAACAATAACAAAGATGAGTAACTAAAAGAGAAGGAAAAGAACATGAAAAACTTAAAGTAAAAATGAAAGGGGACAATCTATATGAAATTTTTACAAAAATTAGGAAAAGCGTTAATGCTTCCAGTAGCATGCTTGCCAATCTGTGGTATTTTAATGGGAATCGGATATGCACTGTGTCCTGCAACCATGCAGGGTGGTGATATCACAGGTATTGGAAACCAGATCGGATTCTTCCTTGTAAAGGCAGGGGGAGCATTGATCGACAACATGGCATTACTGTTTGTTATCGGTGTCGGTGTTGGTATGGCAGACAAACATGATGGAACGGGTGGCCTGGCAGCTTTAGCATCATGGCTGATGATCACAAATTTGTTATCTACAGCAGTAGTAACAACAATCATGCCATCTATTGCAAAGAATGCAGATGCAACACTTGCATTTGATAAGATTTCCAATCCATTTATTGGTATCTTAGCCGGTGTGATCGGATCTATGTGTTATAACAAATTCAAAGATACTAAATTACCAGATTGGTTATCATTCTTTAGTGGTAAACGTTGCGTAGCAATTATCGCTGGTGTTGTATCTATCATTGTATCAGTTGTATTACTGTTTGTATGGCCAGTTGTATTTACAGCATTGATCACAGTTGGTCAGTCTATTGCCAAGATGGGAGCTGTTGGAGCTGGTATTTATGCATTCTTAAACCGTCTGTTGATCCCAACAGGATTACATCATGCATTGAACAATGTATTCTGGTTTGACACGATCGGACTTGGAGATTTAACTCATTTCTGGGCAGGAGAAACATCTAAGAATGTATCATGGAGCCTTGGAATGTACATGTCAGGATTCTTCCCATGTATGATGTTCGGTATTCCAGGAGCAGCATTAGCAATGATCCAGACAGCAAAGAGTAACAAGAAAAAGATTGCCATCGGTTTAGTAGGATCCGCAGCTCTTTGTGCATTTGTCTGTGGTGTAACAGAACCATTTGAATTCGGATTTATGTTCTTAGCACCAGGTTTATATGTTATCTACGCAATCCTTTACGGAATCTTTACAACGATCACAACACTGGTAGGATTCAGAGCAGGATTTAGTTTCTCAGCAGGAGCAACTGACCTTGTATTCTCATCTTCCTTACCAGCAGCACAGAAGACATGGATGATCATTCCTTTAGGAATCGCAGCATTTATCGTATTCTATGTAGTATTCCGTATCGCGATCACGAAATTTGATCTGAAAACACCAGGTCGTGAAGATGACGATCTTGATGAAGAAAATATTACATTAGCCAATGATGATTTTACAGCAATGGCAGCAGTCATCCTTGAAGGATTAGGCGGAAGTGCCAATGTTAAGAGTGTTGATAATTGCATCACAAGACTTCGTCTGGAAATCAATGATGATAACAAAATAGATGAAGCGAAGATCAAATCCTCAGGAGCAGCAGGAATCATTCGTCCAGGAAAAGGTAACATTCAGGTTATCATTGGACCAAAAGTTCAGTTTGTTGCAGATGAGATGGAAAAATTATGTAAATAAGCCTTTATTGTTATTCATAGTTTTCTCCGAAAACGGGCCGGTGATATGCCGGCTCGTTTTGTGTTGATAATTGACAGTGACAGAATGGTCTTGCAGGAGATGATTATTAACTTGAAAGTACATTCAAAAATATGATCAAACAAAAATGCACCGTGAAGGAAGAATCAGTTTCAGTAAAACAGGGCAAAAAAGCCCTGTTTTATTTGATTGTATAGTATCAGACTGCTAAAATAGAATCAGAAAGAACAATACAAATGGGTAACGGAAATCGAGGTAATATAATGATTATAAAAAATGGACTGGTATTCACACCAGAAGGAAAATTTGAGAAAAAAGATCTCTATGTAGAAGGAGAATACGTAGCGAAAGAAACAACGGACAACAAAGAAGTAGAAGCTGAAGGATGTTATGTGATACCGGGACTTGTCGATATTCATTTTCATGGATGTGTCAGACATGATATGTGCGATGGAACCGAAGAATCCATTCAGGCACTGGCTGATTATGAAGCAGCCAATGGAGTATTGGCAATCTGTCCTGCGACAATGACGATTCCAGAAGAAGAACTATTTCAGGCAATGAAGGCAGCAAAAGGACATAAGAATGGAAAAGGTGCAGATCTTGTCGGGATCAATATGGAAGGGCCTTTTATAAACAAAGAGAAAAAAGGTGCACAGAAAGAAGAGGACATCAAGCTGGCAGATGTTGAATTATTCCATAAACTGCAGGAAGCAGCCGGTGGATTGATCAAATTAGTGGATCTTGCGCCAGAGACTGAAGGAGCTATGGATTTTATCAATCAAGTGAAAGATGAAGTACATGTATCAATTGCACATACGATGGCTGATTATGATACAGCAAGTGAAGCAATCAGAAGAGGTGCCGATCATATCACACATTTGTATAATGCTATGCCGCCGTTAAATCATAGAGAACCGGGGGTTATTGGAGCAGCAAGAGACAGTGATTGTTATGTAGAACTGATCTGCGATGGAGTTCATATTCACCCATCTTGTGTCAGAGCAACCTTTGAAATGTTTACAGACAAGAGGATCGTACTGATCAGTGACAGTATGATGGCAACGGGAATGGAAGATGGACAGTATGAATTAGGCGGACAGCCAGTGACTGTAGTAGGAAACGTTGCAACACTGACCGAAGGAGGAGCCATCGCAGGTTCTGCAACAAACCTAATGGATTGTATGAGAACGGTAGTCAAAGAAATGCATATTCCATTCGAAAGTGCAGTCCGATGTGCAACTTTGAATCCAGCAAAATCCATTGGAATTGATGATAAATATGGAAGCCTTGAAGAAGGAAAATATGCGAATGCAGTAGTTTTAGATAAAGATTTAAATATTGTATTCATCATTCAGAAGGGGCAGGTAAAATAAAGAATATCAATTGAGATAAGAAAAAGAATTCTGTGTAGGCAGGATTCTTTTTTTATACAGGAATTCATAAAATGATAAAAACAAAGGGAGCAGAAAAATGCTTCGAAAAATCACGATCATGATCTTTTTGATCTTAACAGTAGTCTGGTTTACAAACAGTGACAGTATCCAGCCCGCCAGAGAATTTATACAAAACAACATTTATGTTTGGAGTGAAATGCAAGAGGAAAAACTTCCAATCTATTGTGTAGATACGCAGAAAAAACAAATAGCACTGACATTTGATACTGCATGGGGGAATGAAGATATACCACAGATTCTCAAAATATTAAAACAGGAAAATGTAAAAGCAACCTTTTTCTTCTGTGGAGACTGGATTAGCAAATATCCAGCTGATATCAAAACAATCTATGAGGAAGGACATGATATTGCAAGTCATGGAGATCATCATAAATACATGACAAAATTAACAGACAAACAGCAGCAGGAAGAAATTCAAGGAGTGACACAGAAGATTCAAGGATTGTTAGGTATCAAAATAGATCTTTTCCGGGCACCATATGGAGATTACAACGAATCCGTCGTAAGGAATGCAAGAAAAATGAACTATTATATGATCCAATGGAACGTAGACAGCCTAGACTGGCAAGAGCCAACGAAAGAACAGTTAATTAAGAAAGTTTGCGAACACAAAAATTTATCACCTGGAAGTATCATTCTGATGCACACAGGAACGAAATGTACCAAACAGGCATTAAAACAGATCATTAAAAATATCAAAGCAAAAGGATATGAGTTCGTACCAGTGTCAAGATTGATCTATCGAAGAGATTACCGTATTGATCCAACAGGGAAACAGATGAAACTATGAAATATCAAAGAGGTATCGTAACAAGCATCGAAATCCTATTAAACACTCGAAAATCTTGACAATCAAATAACAAATAATACATAATAAAAAGAAATGCATAATTTCATGGTAATCTGTATATGCAGATCTTAAGCCGGAATACTTGCCATGATCTAAGGATATACTTTGCGAGAGACAAAGTCGTCCTCATGGTGCCAGAATGACAAAAGATAAGATGATAAAATGTAGTCTTTTTAGAAATGAATAAGAATGCATGTCTTTTTGTTATGTAAATATGCCAGAGTAGATCCTTTTATGCTGTATACATGGGAGGATCTATTTTTTATGAAAAAATATATGGTATGGCTGATTTCTGCATTGATGGCAGTATCGATGACAGCCTGTTCAAATACACAGAAGAAAGATACAAAAGATCAGGCACAGATAACAACGGCAGAAAAAGAGAAGGCAACGCAGACAGAAGCAGCAAAGATAACAAGTAAAAAAGGGAAGAAGAACGAAAAGAAAAAAGATAAAAAGAAATCACAGAAGAGTAAGAAAAACAGCAAAAAGACAAAAAGCAGTACATCAAAAAAGAAAAAGATAAGCGCAACAACAGCTAAAAAGAAAACTACAAAAGAAAAGACAACAAAGACAACAAAGACAAAGAATACAAAAGAAACAACAACAGCCAGTAAAAATGAATCAACAGTACAGACGGCAGAAAATCAGACAACAGAAGCAAAGCAAGAACAATCTTGTGAATTTCTGATCAGCTGTAAAACAGTTCTCTCTAATAAAAGTGCATTGCAATCTAATTATCAGGTTCCATCTGGCGGGAAAATTTATGAGAAGAAGATGGAGTTTGAAGAAGGCGATACTGTGATGGATGTTCTCAAAAGAACAGGAGTAGATATTGATGTTTCTAAAGGATATGTAGCAGGAATTGACGGTTTGTACGAATTTGATTGTGGAAAAAACAGTGGATGGATGTACCGTGTCAATGGTAAGTTTCCAAACTATATGGCAGGGAAATGTAAGCTTCATGATGGGGATAAAGTGGAATGGCTGTATACCTGTGTCAGAGGGGATCTGTAGATGATCAAGGCATTAAAAAGAGCCCATCCGTTCGTTGTATTTACTTATTTTGCAGGATTGTTTTTGATGGTTTCATTTAGCAGGCATCCATGGATGACAGGGGTGCAGATGATCTGTTTATGTCTGTTGTACTTTTATCATAATCAGAGTTTGAAAAAGTTTTTTCCGTTTATTGTTTTGATCGTGATCGTGGCTGTAACGAATCCATTATTTGTACAAAGAGGAAGAACGATCCTATATGCAGACACACACGTAAGGATCACGAAAGAAGCATTGCTTTATGGAATTCATTACGGATGTGTATTAGTAAATCTCTTACTGGTCTTTTCAATCTTTAACCAATATATAAAGAAAGAGCAGTGGATCTATTTATCAGGCAGATTCTTCCCAAAACTTGGAGTCATAACCTCAATGGCATTTGGATTGATCCCAAGATATCAAAACCATGCAAAGAAGATTTTAAAGACACGAAAATCCTTAAAATCAGAACGTGCGGTGCAGAGAGTTATGCATACCATGTCAATGGAAATGACATGGGCATTTGAGTCTTCGATGGATCAGTTGGATTCAATGAATGCACGAGGCTACGGAGTAAAAAAAAGAACACATTTTCATTTATTTACATGGGAGAGAAAAGACTGGATTCATATCGTGGAGATTGTGATTTTGACGATATTAAATCTCTGGGCATACATCCACTATTATTCCAGATTTTTCTTTTATCCGATGATCATTATGCCAGTATTTCAGATGAGAGATCTGTTGTGGATGCTTGTGATGACAGTTCAGTTTTTATTACCATGCATGTGGAAGGGGAATTTTGATGTACGAAATTAATAATTTAACATTTCGATATATGCTATCAGACAGGAATTCTCTAAAGCAAGTATCATTAAAAATAAAAAAAGGAAAGATCACTCTGATCGCAGGGCTAAGCGGCAGTGGAAAGACAACACTGTTAAGACATCTAAAAAAAGAATTGCTGCCAAAAGGTAAAAGAGTTGGAAAAGTTTTATATGATGGTCATGAAATAGAGCAGTTGGAAGATTTGCGTTCTGTAAAAGAAGTTGGGTATTTATTCCAGAATCCATCCGCACAGATGGTAATGGATACCGTATGGCATGAGATCGCATTTGGACTTGAGAATCTCGGAATGCCTTATGAACAGATGAAGCGAACAGTAGCCGAGATCGTTAATTATTTTGATCTGCAGAAAATATACCATGAAGATACAGACAAGCTATCTGGCGGACAAAAACAATTGGTGAATCTGGCAGCAGTTATGGCAATGCATCCAAAAGTATTGATCTTAGATGAGCCAACCGCACAGTTGGACCCAGCGGCAAGGAAAGATTTTCTTGTGATGCTTCAGAAATTACATAAAGAATTTGGTTTAACGATTATTTTAACATCGCATAACTTGGAAGATGTGATGGAAATGTCAGATGAATGTGTGATCTTAGATGATGGAAAAGTTATCAAACAGGGAAATCCGAAAGAGGTTGCAAGACATCTTCAAAAAATACATCATCCATTGGAACAGTCTCTGCCACAGATTCTTCGGTTGGAAGAGAAATTTCAGATAGAACCGACCTTTTCGATGGAAGAGGTGAGAGAACAGATCAGGAAAAAAGAATATCATTTGATAAAGAAAACACATTCTGAAGGGAAAACAGTTCTTTCAATTTCACATTTATATGCAGGGTATGAGAAAGGAAAAGATGTTCTTTCGAATCTGTCAGTCGAAGTTAAAGAAGGTGAAATATTTGCGGCTGTCGGAGCAAATGGAAGTGGAAAATCAACGCTTCTTTCCTGTATGGCAAAGCAGATGAAATTTGATGGGAAATTAAAATGCAAGAAAAAAATCGTCTATATGCCGCAAGATCCAACACTATTGTTTGTAAAAGAGCAGTTGTTTGAAGACCTTTTGGAGATGGGAAAAGCAAAAGAAGTAAAAATTGATAAATTACTGGAAATGTCGGATCTTATGAGAGAAAAGAACTCACATCCATATGATCTAAGTGGAGGACAGCAGCAGATGGCGGCGTGGATCAAAGTATTACTTGCAGATCCAGAAATTTTGTTGCTAGATGAGCCGACCAAAGGAATTGATCGGGAACACAGCAGGAAGTTTGGGGAACTTTTACGCAAACTTACAGATCAGGGGAAAACGATATTTATTGTATCGCATGATCTGGAATTTTGTGCTGAGTATGCTGACCGTGTTGGAATGATGTTTGATGGAAAAATTGAAGGAATTGATGAGCCATCCAAGTTTTTTGCACGAAATTATTTCTATACGACAGAGTGTGCAAAGATTACGAGAGATTTTAAGAAAGTGATCGTCCTGCCACAGGAGGTGGTAAACGTATGTTGAATGCGGTGATCATTTTTATAGTGTGTATATCATGTATTCCATATTATTTTAAATATGAAAAGAAGAAACCACAGACAAGAGAAAGTGTCGTACTTGCGGTGATGATCGCGATAACGGTTGCATCCAGAATGTTATTTGCATTTTCACCAGGATTTAAACCAGTTAGTGCAATGGTGATCATCTGTGGTATGGCATTTGGAAGAGAATCCGGCTTTTTGTGTGGATCTTTAAGTGCTGTGGTATCAAACTTCTTTTTTGGACAAGGACCATGGACTCCATTTCAGATGCTTGCATGGGGAACGATCGGATGGATCGCAGGAACTTTAAATCAGAGAAAATGGTTGGAAAACAGTAAGATACTGTTAACGATTTTTGGGATTCTTTCAGGAATTTCATATTCTTTTGTCATGGATATCTGGACACTTCTGGCAGCAGGAGATGGATTTCAGTGGATGCGGTATGTGGCGGTATTAGGAACTTCGGTTCCAGTGACGATTGAATACTGCGTATCGAATGTGATATTTTTATGGATTTTAACACCTGTTTTTGTGAAGAAATTAAACAGGGTTAAATATAAATATGGTTTCTTCAAAGATGAAGAAGTCAGGAAACTAATCAATCAATGAGACATAACAAGGAGGAATTTATGAGAACGATGAAACGTGTAGCGGCAGTAGCATTGTCTGTTGTCGTGCTGATGACATCAGGGGTTAGTGCAAAAGCAGCAGTGACAGATGTGCAGCCAGCGAAGAGTAGTAGTGAGGCGGTGCTTAAGTGGGCAAAGAAAGTTGGAGAACCATTTGATGAGAAAACATATGCAAATAACACAGTATCTAAGATCAAGTTGGTTGGAAACTACCTTTATGTAGCAGATGATGCAAAACATCGTATCATGAAAATTGATAAGAAAGATGGAACAATTTTAAAAGAACAGAAATATTATGATGAATCTTATATTCAGGGATATGTCAGCAGTATTGGATATGGAGATAATAAGGTTTATGTAGGATACGACAATGGTCGTGTACAGGCATTTGATGAGAACACATTAGAATCTTTATGGATTACAGATGAAAATAAGAATGCGATTAACGCTGATTTCGTATTTACAAATGGAAAATTATATTTTGGGACAACAGCGAAGACAACAGATTGGTATGATAATGGTGCGCCATTTTCTTATTATGTTGTAACGACATCAGATGATGATAAAACAAAACCTGATGAAGAAAAAACAATGAAAAAAGTAGTAGAATCCAAAACAGGAAAATTTTATTCGAAAAAAGGCGTAGTTCTTGGAAAATACATTGTTATTTCTGATACAGCAGGAACTTTAACAATGATTGATACAACAAATGATAAAGTTACAGATACAAAGGATATCGGAGAAGCTTTTTCTGGTAATATCACTTACGATGAAATGACAGGAACAATTTATTTTGTAGCAGGAACAAATGATCTGTATGGTATCAAAGTATCAGCTGATGGAAAATTAAAAGATGAGAAAAAAGTCAGATTATATGAAACAGGATATTCCGCAACTACACCAGAAGTATATAATGGAAAAGTTTATGTATCTGGATCAAAAGGAAAAGCATTTCAAGATAAAGGATATATGGCAGTTGCAGATGTAAGTTCTGATAAGTATAAAGTAAATTATACAGTAGAATTATCTAATTATTCTCAGTGTGAACCAACAATTGTAAAAACGGGGGAAAATTCTGTACGTGTATATTTCACAATTAATGATGAACCAGGTGGAATTTATGCAATTGAAGATTCAAAAGATGCAACATCAGCAACATTGGAAACAGTTTATGAACCAACTGGGGACATAAAGAATACAGGATGTATGAGTGATGTAGTGGTTGATGAAGATGGTACAATTTATTTTGCAAATGATTCTAAATATATTATGTCAGTAGGCAAAAAAGTTGAAGATACAAAAAAATCAGATATAATCACAGTAAAACCAGTCACAAAAACAGTAAAAAGCACAAGAAGCGTAAAACTAACATGGAAAAAGAAAAAATCCGCCAAAGGCTATGTCATCTACGCCAAAGCAGGAAAAGGTAAATACAAAAAAGTAACAACCGTAGGAAAGAAAACATCCAAAACGATCAAAGTCAACAAAGACTCATCCTACAAATTTAAAGTAAAACCATACAAACTGACAAAGAAAAACAAAAAGAAATATTTCAAAACCTATGCAGCCAAAGCCAAATTCGGAAGCAAGACAGTCAAAGTAACATTTAAGAATGTCACAGGATTTGCAAGCTACAAAGTAGAAATGAAAGCAGGCAAAGCAGCATATAAGACAGTAAAAACAACAAACAAAGGCGGAACGATCACATATACAAAGAAAAAAGCCAAAGTAGGAACAACTTACAAATTCCGCTTAAAAGGAATCAATAAAGCAAATGGAAAAACTGTTTCTGTAGTGATCAAATAGAAGTACTGGATAAAATACAAAAAAGGGCTTGATTTTCAAAAAGAATCATTGTATCCTATAACCAGTGAAGTTACTGACAAGGGCGTCAAACAATTAGTTTCATATTGTTTGTCGCCCCTTTTTTTCTACTATCAGTTAGATAATAGAAGAAAATATATAGATTATGCTTCAAATGTAAGAGAAGAAAGGAAGAACTCTATGAAGGAAAAAATCAATGTATCAGAAATCTTCGGATCCCACGTATTTAACGACAGTGTTATGAAAGCACGTCTTCCAAAGGCCGTTTACAAAGATCTGAAAAAGACAATCGAAGAAGGAACAGAATTAAATCCAGCAATTGCAGACGTAGTTGCGAATGAGATGAAAGAATGGGCTATTGAAAAGGGTGCTACACATTATACTCACTGGTTCCAGCCATTAACAGGTGTAACAGCAGAGAAACATGACGCTTTCATTAACCCAACAGATGATGGTAAAGTTTTACTTGAGTTCTCAGGAAAAGAACTGATCAAAGGTGAACCAGATGCATCTTCATTCCCATCTGGTGGATTAAGAGCAACATTTGAAGCAAGAGGATATACAGCATGGGATTGTACATCACCAGCATTCATCAAAGAAACAGATAATGCTTGTATCTTATGTATTCCAACAGCATTCTGTTCATACAAAGGTGAAGCATTAGACAAGAAGACACCACTTCTTCGCTCTATGCAGGCATTAGATATCCAGGCAACAAGATTATTAAATGTATTAGGAAATAAGAACGTGAAACGTGTTAGCACATCCGTTGGACCAGAACAGGAATATTTCTTAGTTGATGAAGAAAAATACAAACAGAGAAAAGACTTGATCTTCACTGGACGTACATTATTCGGAGCAATGCCTCCAAAAGGTCAGGAAATGGATGACCATTACTTTGGAATCATCAAACCAAGAATCGAAGGATTCATGAAAGATTTAAATATCGAAGCATGGAAACTTGGAATCAGTGCGAAGACAGAACATAACGAAGTAGCTCCAGCACAGCACGAATTAGCACCAATCTATAACTCAAACAACGTGGCAACAGATCACAACCAGTTATTAATGGAAACAATGAGACGTGTAGCAAGACGCCATGGATTAAAATGTTTACTTCATGAGAAACCATTCGCAGGAATCAATGGATCAGGAAAACATAACAACTGGTCTATGGTAACAAATGAAGGAAAAAACCTGTTAGATCCAGGAAAAACTCCTCATGAAAACCAGCAGTTCTTACTGATCTTAGCGTCTATTATCGCAGCAGTGGATAAACATGCAGATTTACTTCGTATGTCAGCTTCCACACCAGGAAATGACCACAGATTAGGAGCTAACGAGGCACCTCCAGCAATTATCTCTATCTTCCTTGGAGATCAGTTAGAAGATGTTGTAAAACAGCTTGTAACAAGAGGTGAAGCTACAGAATCCAAACATGGAGACAAATTAGCATCTGGTGTTCACTCATTACCAGCATTTGAGAAAGATGCAACAGACCGTAACAGAACATCACCATTCGCATTTACAGGAAACAAATTCGAATTCCGTATGGTAGGTTCTACACAGTCTATCTCTGATCCAAACGTTGTATTAAATACGATCGTAGCAGATGTCTTTGCAGATGTATGTGACAGATTAGAGAAAGTAGAAGGCGGAGTTGAAGCAGTAGCTATGGAAGCTCACGAGATCACAAAAGAATTATTAACACAGCATCAGAGAGTTATCTTTAATGGTAACGGATATTCTGACGAATGGGTAGCTGAAGCTGAGAGAAGAGGACTTCCAAACTTACATAGCATGGTAGATGCAATCCCAACATTAACAACAGATAAATCAGTTAAGATGTTCGAGAAATTTGGAGTATACACAAAAGAAGAATTAGAGTCTCGTGTTGAAGTATTATATGAACAGTATTCTAATACAATTAACATTGAAGGACTTGCAACATTAGATATCGCTAAGAAACAGATTGTTCCAGCGGTTATGAAATACCAGAGAAAACTTGCAAATGGCGTTGCTGAATTGAAGACAGTTGGTGTTGACAGTTCTGTACAGGAAAAACTGTTAGAAGATATCACAGCAAACTTAAAAGATCTGTTTGCAGCGATCAACAAGTTAGAAGCTGATATTCCAGAAGCTCAGGCATTAGAAAGTGAAGCTCAGGCTCGCTGCTATCATGATACGATTTTCACAGATATGAGTGCCGTACGTGAACCAGCAGACAAACTGGAAATGTTAGTAGCAAAAGAAGACTGGCCAATGCCAAGTTACGGAGATTTGATCTTCGAAGTATAATAATTACATAGTTTGTAAAACTTCTTAATACACAAAAAGAAAGCAGCAGAGAGATCTGGTGCTTTCTTTTTGTGTATCAACCATTGTTTGAAAAATATTCCAGAATATATTTTTTGAAATTTCATATTCTAAAGAAAAAGAATATCTTACAAAATTAGAAAAGAGGAAGAATATGAAAAAGAAATTTTTTGCATATATGATCACAGGAATTCTTCTGTTCACATTTCTGGCACAAGGGAAGGGAACAAAGACATACTGGTTTCAGATTGCAAGTCAGGGTGAAGGGGAAAGTGGCTTTTTAACTAACAGTAATTTGAATCAAAAGAAAGTTTATTTAACCTTTGATGACGGACCATCTGATCATACGGCACAGATTCTTGATATTCTAAAGAAACATAAGGTGAAGGCGACATTCTTTGTCGTAGGAAAAGAAACGGAACATGCCAAGAAAATGTATCAAAGAATCGTGTTAGAGGGTCATACATTGGCAATGCATTCCTACAGTCATAATTATGATCAGATTTATGCGAATGTAGGTGCATTTTCGAAAGATCTTATGAAACTACAGAAATATTTATATGATCTAACAGATGTAAAGCCATATATTTACCGGTTTCCGGGTGGCAGCAGTAATCATTGTGCAAAAAATATAAAACCGTATATTCGGTATGTGAACAAAAAGGGATTACTTTATTTTGACTGGAATGCATTGAATGAAGATGCGGTTAATTTTGAACAAAGTCCGCAGCAGTTAAACAAGAAGATTTTAAAGGATGTCAGGAGACAGAAAACAAGTATTGTATTAATGCATGACCTTCATGAGACAACAAATACAGTGAAAGCATTAGATCCGTTGATCAAAACATTGAAAAAAGAAGGGTATCAGATCCTTCCGATCACTAAAAATACCAAGCCGCTCCATCATGTATCCATTGACAAATAATGGGCTTTCACGTAGAATATGTTCGGTAAAGGATTTATTTTACGTGAGGAGAATGACATGATCATAAAAAGTGTAAATTTAGAAACCGTCTGTGGGATCACAAGTAAATTACCAGACAATACATTGCCTGAAGTGGCATTTGCTGGAAAATCAAATGTAGGAAAATCATCATTGATCAATGCACTGATGAACCGCAAATCCTACGCGAGAATTTCAGCACAGCCTGGAAAGACACAGACGATCAATTATTATAATATTAACGAAGAACTTTATTATGTAGATCTTCCAGGATATGGATTTGCGAAAGTAACACAATCCGTCAAGGAAAAATGGGGACACATGATCGAAAATTACTTACAGACATCAAAACAGTTAAAAATGGTCTTTTTACTGATTGATATCAGACATAAACCATCAAAGAACGATGTTATGATGTATGACTGGATTCTTCACAATGGATATCGTCCAGTGATCATTGCAACAAAGCTTGACAAGTTAAAGAGAAGCCAGGTGCCAAAACATCTAAAAGAGATCCGCACAGAGCTTCAGATGGATAAGGAAACACCAATTTTCCCATTCTCAGCATTATCGAAACAGGGAAGAGATGAGATCTGGAATTTCATTGAGTCAATGGTGCTTGAACAAGAAGAAGCCGAATAATTATTTATTCGGCTCGTCAAATAACAATTTTTCAATTAGCATAGAATAGACATCGGAGTGTTTTTTCTCCCAATGGTCACATATGTAAACTGCCTGGTCTCTTGAGACGACATTTAAGTTGATCTCAAGGAGCGGGCTTTCTTTTTCTCTGATCTTAAGATTTACGGTATATTCGTCTCCTTTGGATGGATAAAAATCAGCAGTCACATTGGCTTCCTTACGAAGCTCATATTCTTTTTCTTTCAAAAACTGAGCGATATCTTCTTTGATAGAGTTTGGAATCTGGTATTCAAACATCTCAATTGCTTCAGATCCCTCGTCACTGAGCGCGTAGTGGCTCATATTACGAATCTGCTTGACTCTGAGCATATTTTCTTCCTCTAACTCATGAAAAGCTCTCTGAACAGTAAAATAATTGGTATATCCCTTATCAAGGATAAATTCAGAAATCTGTGAATTACTCAAAGGGAAATCTACCTTCTCAATTAAATATAAAATCATAAGCTTATAAAGTGTTAATTGTTCTTGTTCCATGGCTGATCTCCTTTGATTTATCGATAAAAGTCACTATGAAAAATTATAACACCACATGATTTTTCTTGCAACTTATGAATGAAAAGTTAAAAATGACAGATAATAACGCTGAGGTGATAAGAATGAAAAGAAAGTACCAGTGGATCCTATGTGCAGGACTGATCATTTTTGTGATCGCAGCGTTTTGTGTCTTAGTATCCAAAGATAACAAGGAAGAAGTGAAAGGTGCATTTGTAAGAGAAGGAGGATATCAAAGTGAATGTTTATATCAAAGCACAAGAAAGTGTATGTCTTGTGCATCCAGAGATTAAAATAAAGGATATCATGTCCCTGTATTGCACCGACAAGGATTTGGAACAGAAAATAAAGAATCAAAGTGTTTATCATTTTATAGGAGATAATGATCAGAGAAAATGTTTTTCTATTTTGATGTTAGTTGAAGTGATAAAACAGGTGGATAAGACATTAGATGTGATCAATTTAGGTGCCGAAGATTTTATTGTATATTACAAGAGAAAACAAGAAGAATCAAAGATTTTTCATTATGGAAAGATAGTCTTTGTAATTTTAGTCGCATTTTTTGGTGCAAGTTTTTCAATTATGACATATAACACGGATGTTGGGATCGAAGAATTGTTTTATAACGTTTATGAAATGATCATGGGACAGGCACCAGATGGTCCAAATATTCTTCATATTTCTTATGCAGCAGGATTGGCGATTGGGATCATTCTATTTTTTGATCATGCAGGTAAGATTAAGTTAAATGATGATCCGACACCATTTGAAGTACAGATGAGGCTTTATGAGAGAGATGTGAATGATACATTGATGATCAATGCAGGGCGGAAAGGGGAAGAAGCAGATGTGGATTCGTAGTGTGTTTCTGATCTTTTACGGATTGTGTGCAGGCGGCTTGATCGCAGCCAGCTTTCTGGCATTTTTGAGTATGTTAGGTGTGATCCCGAGATTAGCAGGATTGACGAAGAGTATGAAAAACGCCAGAATGTATGAAAGTTTTGTGGCACTTGGAGGGATTCTTGGGACATTGGTATTTATTTATCGATGGCAGATCAAAGCTGGATACCCGCTTCTTGTACTGTATGGATTGTTTGGAGGGATCTTTGTGGGATGTATGATCGGAGCTTTGGCAGAAACGATCAAAAGTCTTCCGATCTTTTCAAGAAGATTAAATTTGAGATCAGGGATCCCATATGTGATTTATGGGATCGCATTTGGGAAAGTGCTAGGATGTTGGCTTTATTTTTATATATTTTCATAAAATGAGGAAAGGGTGATACGAGTGAAAAAAGAACCAAGCAAAGAAGAATATCAACAGATCGTGAAAAATCTTACACCAAAACATAATAGTCTGTTAAATTGCACAAAAGCGTTTGTAACGGGTGGGACATTTTGTGTTCTTGGTGAAGTTATGAAGCAGTTAATGATGAAATATTTGAATCTCTCCAAGAAAGATTCACTATTATATGTGACAATTGAATTGATCTTATTAAGTGTCTTATTAACAGGATTTAATTTCTATGGAAAAATCACAAAATTTGGCGGTGCAGGCGGGCTTGTGCCGATTACGGGATTCGCAAATTCAGTGGCTTCAGCTGCGATCGAATACCAGAAAGAAGGACAGGTTTTTGGCATTGGTGTTAAGATTTTTACGATCGCAGGACCAGTGATCTTGTATGGAATCTTCTCATCATTTGTTGTTGGATTGATTTATTTATTCACAAAGCAATGGGGGTGGTTTCTATGACATCGATTTGTGGTATACAGAGTCTAAAGTTTGAGAATGCGCCGTATTTAAAAGGCTGGGCATCAGTTGCAGGGAAGAAAGAAGGGGAAGGCCCCTTGGGAAATCAGATCGATCAGATCATAGAAGATCCATACTTTGGACAGGAAAGTTGGGAATTGGCAGAAGGTCGTTTTATGAAACAGGCAGCAATGCTTGCGATCAGTAAAGCTGATCTTCATAAGAAGGATATCCGCTACGCGTTTGCGGGTGATCTATTGGAACAGAATACAGCAACGTTTTCTGGAATGAAAGAACTAGGGATACCGTTGTTTGGACTTTTTGGAGCATGTTCAACGGTAGGAGAAGCGATGTCCCTGGCAGCGATGAGCATTGCAGGAGGGTTTGCAAAGCATTCACTTGCAATCGCTTCTAGTCATATCGGAAGTGCTGAAAAACAGTTCCGTTTTCCGTTAGAATATGGAAATCAGAGACCATTATCTGCGACATGGACAGTGACAGGATCTGGAGGTTTTATTGTGTCAAAAGAAATAGGTCCTGTAAAGATTCAAGGGATCACAACAGGAAAGATCGTTGATTATGGGATGGAAGATCCGATGAATATGGGGGCTTGCATGGCACCAGCAGCGGCAGAAGTAATCTATCAGCATTTTGTGGATTTTGGGTCGAAGCCTGAAGATTATGATGCAGTATATACAGGAGATCTTGGAGAAGTTGGCAAGAAGATTTTGTTGCATTTGCTTCGTGAAAATGGATATGATCTTTCGAAAGTTCATGGGGATTGTGGAATTGAAATCTATGAGAATGAGACGCAGGATACTCATTCTGGGGGCTCTGGCTGTGCCTGTAGTGCAGTGGTTCTTGCATCGATGATCATACCGAAGCTCATTGATGGAACATGGAAGAAAGTATTGTTTGTGCCAACAGGAGCATTAATGTCAAAGACAAGTTTTAATGAAGGTGAAAATGTTGCAGGAATCGCACATGCGATCCTTCTGGAAGGAGTAAGATAATAATGGAATATATCAGGGCGTTTTTAGTAGGAGGCATTATTTGTATCCTGGTGCAAATATTGATGGATCATACGACATTACAGCCGGGTAGAATTATGGTACTCTTAGTTATTGCAGGTGTTATTCTTGGGGCACTGGGGATTTATAAAAGAATCGAAGCGTTTGGAGGATGTGGTGCGACCGTTCCGTTGTCTGGTTTTGGATTCAGTTTATGGAAAGGAATGAAAGAGGCAGTTGACGATCATGGGTTTCTAGGGTTATTCGAAGGAGGATTCACGGCAGCAGCAGTCGGAACATCAGCAGCATTGATCTTTTCTTATCTGGCATCTTTGATCTTTCAGCCGAAGATCAAGAAATAAAGGCAAGAGTATGAAATAAAGAGAAAAAAGGGATTCTGATTTGAGAGAATCCCTTTTTAATATAAAAATATAGAAGATCAACGGTTAATGTTTCTTGCAGAAAACAGATTGATATTTTTTTGGAAGTAGATAAGGAGTGTCTGCTGTTTTTCCATGACTGCCCTTTTTGCGGACAATGTAAATTTTCCTTTGTTTTTTGTTTGCAGGACAATTCTTTGTGGCGAGTTTATCGCTTGTTTTACATACTTCAACTGCAACGTGGATATCACAGGTCTGGGTAGGAACGGTTCCTTTTTCAAAATATTCTGTGGTCACACGGCTGCCTCTTGGATCGTGATCACAAACCCCTTTAATAGCAAGTTTTCCAGACTCTTTGCAGACTTTTGCTTTTACAATGTCAGCTGGTTTTTTAAAATCTGTAGTTTGTTCTTGTTTTGTTTTTATGATTTCATTCATAACCTTTGCCCATATTTTTTTATGAGTGTTATCAGAAGCAAAATTTGTATTCTTGTCATAGCCCATCCAGACAGAAGCTGTATGATAAGGAGTATAACCGCTGAACCAGTAATCGTAACTGTTTGAAGTAGTTCCTGATTTTCCTGCGACAGCCATAGATGAAGAAAGTTTTGCTGATTTTCCAGTTCCTTTTGTAATAACGTCTTTCATAGCGTCGGTTAAAAGGAAAGCAGTACTTTCTTTCATGACACGCTTACCTTTCTGAGTATTAGAAAGAAGAATATTACCATTATGATCTACGACTTTTGTGTATAAAACAGGTTTCTGGTAGGTTCCGCCATTTGCAATGGAAGCATATGCAGAAGTCAATTCCATATTTGTAACACCATAAGTCAGGCCACCAAGAGATAAGGACTGGGTAATATCGGTATATACATTTCCATTTGAAGTTGTCTCATTAGACACCAAAGTGGAAAAACCAAGATTCATCAAATATTCAAACGAAGTCTTAGGTGTAACGTCAGCAATGGTTTTGGCCGAAACAACGTTCATGGAGTTTGTGATCGCTTCGCGGATCGTTGAATAACCTTTATAACCTTTGTAATAGTTGCGTACTGGTCTGTTAGTGTCAATATAGTTATAAGGAGCATCCTCATATACGGTTGCAAGTGTCATATGATTTTTGTCAAGTGCAGGTAAAAATGCAGAAAGAATCTTAAAAGTAGAACCTGGTTGTCTTGTAGTACCAGTGGCACGATTCAAGGAAAGGTCGGAAGTCTTATTTCCACGTCCACCAACTAAGGCTTCTACAGTTCCGTTAGATTGATTCATGATCGTCATGGATATCTGAGGCTGGATTGTTGTTTGGAAAGATTCATTTGTAATGGTTTCACCTTTTGATAAAATATATTGTTTAAACTTTGTAACAACTGTCTTTGCACTTGCTTCATCTGTAAAAATCAACTGATTTCCAAGGTTATTTTTTCTCATATAATCAAGCAGATTGTGATCAGAATAAACAACGTCTTTTCCTGAAACAGTTTTTGCAGATAAAGAATAAGAAAGTGCGATTTTTGTGGCTTTCGGATAGTTTGAAGTATCGTTTGTGACGCTATCCGCAATCTTCTGGATCTGTTGATCCTGAGTAGAGTATATTTTCAATCCGCCACTGTAAATAGCATTATAAGCTTTTGTTTCGTCATACCCCAGTTGTTTTTTTAAATCTTTTACAACTTGAAGGATTAATGCGTCCTCAAAATAAGAATTTGTTGTTTTTTTTGCAGGTGCAGCAGCAGCGTTTTTTTGAATTCTTGTGTATACATCATCACTAAGTGCTTCTCGATATTCTTTTTTTGTGATATAATGTTGCTCTAACATATTTTGTAAAACAAGTAATCTTCTGGAAGCATTGTTTTCCGGATGGGTTACAGGATTTAAACGTGTCGGATTCTTAGTAATACTTGCAAGTACAGCACATTCGGACAATGTGAGTTCAGAAACATCTTTATTAAAATATTTTTGTGATGCTGTCTGAACACCAAGTGTTCCTTCTCCAAGATTGATCGCATTTAGATATTCTTCTAAGATATATTGCTTAGAAGCAATCTTTTCTAGTTCAAGAGCAAGAGATTGTTCTTTGATCTTTCGTTCCAGACGTTCCATTGTGGTTTTTTCCGGCTGAATTCCAAGTACATTGTTCTTGATCAACTGTTGCGTGATAGTACTTCCCCCTTGGCTTAGAGATTGGTTTCTGATACCAAGGAAGGTTGCTCGAATAATTCCATACAGATCAATTCCATTATGGCTGTAATAACGTTCATCTTCAATCGCAATAAAAGCATGCTGAAGATTCTTTGGAATGGAAGAAAGAGGAGTGTAGATCCTATTGGAATCATGGTTTGAAAGTGTTTTGATCGTTGCTCCTTTGTTATCGTAAATGGTTGTGATATATCCTTTGGAATGGACGGAATCTTTTGTGATTTGTGGGGTTGTTTTTAAAATCCCACGTACGAAACCAACCCCGAGGCCGAGCCCAGTAACGATCAAGGCAATGGAGATGATAAAAGCATATTTAAAAAGAAAGAGAGAAATCTTAGAATTTCTACGAACTTTTTCTGAAGATAAGATCTGTCTCTTTTTCTGAATGTTTTGTTTGGTATATTTCATAAAAAACCTCCTATTATGTATTATACCAAATAAGAAAGTTCAAGTAAACCGACCGTGTAACTATAAACGATGCAATCTTATGTATAAAGTATAAAGGAGAAGAGTATGAAAAAACAATTAAAGGGGCAGCAGTCATTTTATGATGACAAACAAAGGGAAAATGTAGTATCCTACTATTTGATGGAAGATCAGGAACACACGATGTATGGAGTTGAACTGGAAAAATGCCAGGAGGAAACGAATGTGATCGAATGGGATGCAGTTCCAAGTATATCAGAATCTATGGAATTGGTTGATCGTGTGATCCACAACCTGATAAAATATAAAGTAACACCGATCTCACTGGCAGAGTCCTTAGATGAGATCATGACCAGGGAGGAAGCAGATGGACGTTCAAAAATATAAAATCTTATATAAAGAGGGAGAAGCAGAGATTTCAGAAAAGAAATCAAGATTTATTGCACATATTGCTCCAGCACAGACAGAAGAAGAAGCACAGGCATTCATAGAGAAGATAAAAAAGCAATACTGGGATGCAAGGCATAACTGCTGGGCATACAGTATCGGAGAAAAGCAACCAGCCTTGCGTTGTAGTGATGATGGGGAACCAAGTGGAACTGCTGGGAAGCCAATGCTTGAGGTGCTGACAGGGCAGGAACTGCATAATGTGGTAGCAGTTGTAACAAGATATTTTGGTGGAACACTTCTTGGAACTGGAGGATTGATCCGTGCGTACACAAAAAGTACGCAAGAAGGGATCAAGGAAAGTATGGTGATCGAGAAATGTCTTGGGGTAATGCTCAGCCTCACTTGTGATTACACGACATCTGGAAAGATTCAGTATTTAACAGCAACAGAGCATATCCCAGTGCTTGATACAGTGTATACGGATAATGTAACATTTGAAATGATCGTACCAGTGGAAGAAGTTGGAAGTGTTGAGAAAAAGTTTATGGAAGCATCTATGGGGAAAGCAGTTCTTGAAAAAGGAGAAGAAACTTATTACGCTGAAATCGATGGTAAGATCAGTTACGATCTATAGACGAAGAATGATATGATTTCATTCCTTTACAGTGATAAAATATCATGATAAAATTTATCATAGTTAATTAGTCAGAAATAATGAAAAGGAGCAAAATTCTATGAAAATATCAGAAATTTTAAAAAATAAGTCAACAATTTCGTTTGAGGTATTTCCTCCAAAGAATAAAGAAGGAAATATTTCTTCTATTTATAGTACGATTGAGGGATTAGCAAAATTATCCCCGGATTTTATTAGTGTTACATATGGTGCAGGTGGATCTACAAAAGGTAAGACAGTAGAAATCGCATCAGTCATTAAGCATGAATATGGAATTGAATCTGTAGCACATTTAAGCTGTATTTCATCTACAAAAGAGGATATCAAATACGAATGTGAACGTCTGAAAGAAGCAGGAATCGATAATATCTTAGCATTAAGGGGAGATTATCCTGCAGATGCAGCAGACTTTGATCCTGAAAATCTGGAATTTCACTATGCAAGTGAATTAAATAAATTTATCGGAGAACATTTTAAAGGACAATTTTGCTTATCAGGAGCATGTTATCCAGAGACACATCAGGAAGCTGATGGATTTAAGAAAGATTTAGAAGCATTAAAGAAGAAAGTAGATGCAGGAGCAGAATATTTAGTAACACAGATTTTCTTTGACAATGATTATTATTACAGATTAGTCAGAGAAGCAAGAAAAATCGGTATCACAGTACCAATTCTTGCAGGGATCATGCCAATTACAAATGCGAAATCTCTGATCCGTACAACAAAGATGTGTGGATGTACGATCCCATATCAGTTATCTACAATGATCGAGGCACATTATGATAATCCAGAAGCTATGAAAGAAATCGGAATCAACTACGCAGCACAACAGATCATTGATCTGATCACAAATGGAGTTGATGGGATTCATATTTACACAATGAATCGTGCAGAAACAGCACAGCGTGTATTTGAAAGTATTCCAGCTGTATTGAAAGAATTAAACTAAGATGGATTTTCAGGTTGTAAGAGAAAATGCCTTGAAATATCTTGGATATCAAGCGCCAATGTTTGAAGGTTTGACTCCGGGGATATCAAGTCTTTTGGGTGAATGTATAGAAGAGATCAAACAGATAGCACAACCCAAAGTGATAGTGAAGAGATTTAAACTGGCGAAAGATCCATTGAGATTAGAGGAATCAGGGGATGAGATTTTAGGGCAGCAGATGGAAGATATGCTGGAAGATTGTGAAGAATGTATATTGATCGGATGTACTCTTGGGATTGTTATGGAGCGTAAGATCAAGTTTTATGCAAAGGTTAACATGACAAAATCTACGGTTATGGATGCTGCGGCAAGTGCTTATCTGGAAGAATATTGTGACAGATATGAAGAAACACTTGGGTTTGATAACCGAACATACCGTGCATGTCCCGGATATGGAGATTTTCCACTTGAATTCAACAAAAGAATTGCTATATTATTAGATATACCAAAGAAGATCGGAGTCACGATCACGCCAAATAATCTTTTGATTCCACAGAAGTCTATGTTAGGATTGATCGGGATCGGAAGTGATAAACGAAAGAAATCATGTGGAAATTGTGTGATGAAAGAAGATTGCCCGTTTAGAAAGAGAGGACAAAGATGTTACAGAACCGATTAGGAAAAGAACTTTTAATATTTGATGGAGCGATGGGAACACAGCTCCAGAACGCAGGATTAAGTGCAGGGGATATCCCAGAAGAATTAAATATTGACCGCCCGGATTTATTAAGATCGATTCATAAAAACTATCTGAAAGCGGGAGCAGACTTTATTACAACAAATACATTTGGGTGTAACCGATTAAAGATGGAAGAAGCAAAATACGAAGCGAAAGATATGTTGTTAGCAGCAGTTGAGAATGCAAGAGCTGCAAGAACAGAAGCTGGAAGAGAAGATGACTCTTATATTGTTCTTGATATTGGACCGATCGGTCAGCTGTTAGAGCCAATGGGAACATTGACATTTGATGAAGCATATGACATCATCCTCGAGCAGGTAGAAACAGTGAAAGATCAGGTAGATCTTGTACTGTTTGAGACAATGAGTGATCTATATGAGGTGAAAGCTGGAGTTCTGGCGGTCAAAGAACACACAGACCTTCCAGTGTTTGTTACAATGACCTTCGAGCAAAATGGAAGAACATTATCTGGAAATGATCCGGAAACATTTATTAATGTTGCAGAGGGCTTAGGAGTTGATGCATTGGGAGTCAATTGTTCTTTAGGACCTGATGAATTAAAACCGATCATTGACGAAATCTTAGAAAAAGCAAGTGTTCCAGTGATGTTACAGCCCAATGCCGGACTTCCATGTTTAGAACATGGAGAAACACACTATCATGTGACACCAGAAGAATATGTGGAATCTATGAAAGATTATATGGCAAGAGGTGCAGCGATTGTTGGTGGATGCTGTGGAACAACACCAGAATTTATAGGAAAACTTGCAGAAGCTGCGCCTAAAGCAGTTGCAGAGAGAACCGTTGAGAAGAAAACAAGAGTATCCAGTCAGACACAGACAGTTACGTTTGGAGATCATGTGATCGTCTGTGGAGAACGTCTAAACCCAACGGGTAAGAAAAAGATGAAAAAAGCGTTGTTAGAAGAACGCTATGATGAACTTGTGGTGGAAGCAGTTAAACAGGTAGAAGCTGGAGCGGAAGTACTAGATGTTAACGTTGGACTTCCTGGAATTGACGAGCCAGAGACAATGAAACGGGTTGTACGTCTGTTGCAGGAAGTTGTCACACTTCCATTACAGATTGACAGTTCCGAGGCAAATGCGATTGAGAATGCCTGCCGTTATTATAATGGAAAACCATTGATCAATTCTGTAAATGGCAAAGACGAAGTCATGGAAAAAATCTTCCCGATTGCTAAGAAATATGGGGGAGTTGTGATCGGACTGACTCTGGAAGACGGAATTCCGCTGAAAGCAGAAGAACGATTTGAAATCGCCAAGAAGATTGTCAATAAAGCAGCAGAATACGGAATCGGTAAAGAGAATATCATCATCGACTGCTTGACATTAACAGCATCTGCACAGCAAAAAGAAGTAAGAGAAACACTTCGAGCGATTAAGATGGTAAAAAAAGAATTAGGTGTCCATACCGTATTAGGGGTATCGAATGTATCCTTTGGATTGCCAAACCGTCCGTTATTAAATAGAACATTTTTAGCATTAGCAATGGAAGCAGGATTGGATCTACCGATCATCAACCCGTTAGATGCAGAATTGATGGGAACTATTGATGCATTTCATGTACTGTTCTACAAAGACGTGGATAGTCAGACTTATATTAAAAATCAGTCCAAAGATAAAGAAACAAAACCAGCCGCAGCGGCAGCAACAACAAACTTTACATTAAAAGATGTGATCGTTCATGGATTAAAAGATGAAGTAGAGAAAGTCACAAAAGAAGAACTGAAAGATAAAGAAGCGCTGACAGTAATTAATGACGTGATCATACCAGCGTTAAATATCGTAGGAAAAGACTATGAGACAGGAAAGATCTTCCTGCCACAGTTAATTCAATCAGCGGAGACAACGAAGAAAGCATTTGAAGTTGTTAAAGAAACATTTTCAGCAAATGATGGAGAAGAAAAAGGACCGATCATCATAGCAACCGTAGAAGGTGATATTCATGATATTGGAAAGAACATCGTGAAAGTTGTACTGGAAAGTTATGGATATAAGATCATCGACCTTGGAAAAGACGTTAAAGTTGAAAAGGTAGTAGAAGCTTATAAGAAATACAAGCCAAAAGCGATTGGGCTAAGTGCATTAATGACAACAACTGTTGCATCAATGGAAAGAACGATCAAAGCACTTCACGAAGCAGGATGCAGTGAACCAATCTGGGTTGGAGGAGCTGTTGTGACGGAAGATATCGCACAGAATATCGGAGCAGATTATTATACAGAAGATGCGATGGCAGCAGTGAATCTGCTGGAAAATGAAATTTTAATTTTGTAGTTGGTCAACTTAAGTCTTTTAGTATATGAGAAAAAATAAATAAGCAACCGAAAGCGCAGCGGTGGAATTTTGCTCATATTTTGAACAAATCGCTTATCCGCCCAATTTCCTACGAAAACTCGCTCTGAGGCTTTATATAAGACGATAGTCTTTGAAGCTCAGACATTCGTCAATTGGGCTGCGAATTTGTTCAAAATATGGCAAAATTCCAATGCTGTGCTTTCGGTTGCTTATTTATTTTTTCTCATATACCAGAAGTCTAAAGTGTGGACAATTACAAGAATTGAGAATTTAAGTGGGTGTGTATGTTGAACGTTATTGATCTTCAATTTATGTAGTGGTAGACAGATGTTTATTATAAATACCCATACAGTAAAACATACACACTGTATGGTGGTTTGAATAGTGTTTTGTTATATGAGTCAGAAAGAAGATAAGAAGAAATATTTATAAGAATAAAGGGTGACAACATGAGCACTTTTTGAATGCGTTTTTTACAAATTCGCAGCGCCCTGTGGTCGATTGTCTGACCGTAGCTGCGGGCATTTTGGCTCGCAGCCAGGAAGTTATCAAAGGAACAGGCGCGGATCAGCGATTTGTAAAAAACGCTTTCAAAAATGCGGAGTGTCACCCTTTATTCTTATAAATATTTCTTCTTATCTTCTTTCTGACTCATATAGGACCAACACTACCTACAAATCACAATCTACTGATCTAATCGGTTTACAGCGCTGATCAGTGCTAATACAGAAGCAGTAATGATGTCTTCGTGGATTCCAGATCCCCAAGTAACATTACCATTTGGTTCTTGAATTCCAACATAAGCACAAGCCTGAGAGTTAGAACCAACATTTAAAGCGTGTTCCTGATAAGTAACGATAGAGTAATGCATATCACTGTGTCTCTGTAAAGCGTTACTTACAGCATCCAGGCGACCATTTCCTTTTCCGTGGTAAAGTTTTGGAACACCAGATTTCTCTAAAGAGATTTCTGCTTCGATGCCACCGTCTTTCTGTACAAAATGCACTTCTTTTAATTTGCATGGATCATCAATGTTTACATAAACTTCTTTGAATACTTTTAAGATATCTCTTGGAACTAATTCCTGATGGCGTTTATCAGATACATCTTTGACTGTGTATCCTACATCTTCACGCATTTTTCCAGGAATGTGGAATCCAAAGTTTTCTTCTAGTACATAGCTGATACCGCCTTTACCAGACTGACTGTTGATACGGATAACATCACTTTCGTATTCACGTCCAACATCGTGTGGATCGATTGGAAGGTATGGGATATTCCAGTGCTCTGGATGTTTTTCGTCTCTCCAGTGCATACCTTTGGCGATCGCATCCTGATGAGATCCAGAGAATGCAGCAAATACCAACTGTCCTGTGTATGGCTGACGTTCGTAAACGGACATTCTTGTTAATCTTTCATAGACTTTTGTAAGTTCTGGTAAGTTAGAGAAGTCCAGTTTTGGATCAACACCGTGTGTATACATATTTAATGCAAGAGTGATAATGTCAACGTTACCTGTACGTTCACCATTTCCAAATAAAGTACCCTCGACACGATCAGCACCTGCAAGCAAGGCAAGTTCTGTATCAGCAACACCGCATCCACGGTCATTATGTGGATGAAGAGATAAAACTACGTTTTCACGGTATTTCATATGTTTGCTCATATATTCGATCTGGCTGGCATATACGTGAGGCATTGAAAGCTGTACAGTTACAGGAAGATTGATGATGACCTTCCAGTCTGGACGAGGCTGCCATACGTCAAGAACGGCATTACATACATCTAATGCATAGTCGATCTCTGTACCAGTAAAACTCTCTGGAGAGTATTCAAATAAGAAGTTACCGTCTGTCTCATCAGCCAGGCGTTTTAATAATTTTGCACCGTCTGTTGCAATTTTCATGATCTCTTCTTTGGATTTTTTAAATACTTGTTCACGTTGTGCAACAGAAGTAGAGTTATATACATGAACGATCGCTCTTTTTGCTCCTTTTAAAGCTTCGAAAGTCTTTTTAATGATATGTTCTCTTGCCTGTGTTAAAACCTGAATGGTAACGTCATCAGGGATCAGATCATTTTCGATCAAAGTACGTAAAAATGTATATTCTGTTTCTGAAGCAGCAGGGAAACCAACTTCAATCTCTTTGAAACCAACCTTTACTAAAAGTTTAAAAAATTCAACTTTTTCATCAAGACTCATCGGAATGATCAGAGCCTGATTTCCATCACGAAGGTCAACACTACACCATGTAGGTGCCTTTGTGATATATTCTTTCTTTGTCCAGTCAAGGGACGTTTCAGGTGGCATAAAATATTGTCTTTCATATTTGCTTGGGTTCATCATTGCTGTGAAGCTCCTTTCAAAAATTAATGATTGTTGTAGGTATGTTTTAAGTATTGAAAGGTGGATACGGGTTATCATGTATCGGATGAAATAAATGTACGATAACATAAAAAAAAACTCCGAATCTAATCCTTATCAGGATAGAGACGAAGAAACTTCCGCGGTACCACTCTAATTCACGTTATAAAGAAACGTGCACTTCTTACTGATACGGGTTATAAAACCGATATCTCTCCATTGTAACGGTTGGACTCCGGCAATACCTACTGTAAGTTCAGCATGCTACTCAAAGGCGAGTTCAAATATCATCAACAATTGCTTCGCACCATCCAGCAACTCTCTGAATGTCTTAAATATTCTACTATTCCTTATCATTGTATTTAAATCATTTACAATAATGACAATCTAACATAAAAATCAGGAAGTGTCAACTGCTAAAATGTAAAATATAAAGAGAACTTTCTTTACAGAGAAGACTTTCATATGGAAAGAAATTATGATAAAGTAGAGCAGAGTAATGGAGGAAAGAACATGAGATTTTTTGAATATTTAAAAAAACAGGAACCTTCAAAAGAAAATGAAGAAGCAAGAAAACGAATTTATAAGCTGCATCAATTAGAAGGAAGCCTTACTTATATTGAACGAATGGAAGTCATCGAAGAAGGGAAAGGCTCCATGGAGGTTGAGTTTGTCAGAGGAGAGTTGAGTGAGGGAATGACACTTTGCTTTTATGATAATCAAGGAAAAGAATCTGGAAGAGGAGAGATTCTCGAAATTTATATTGGAAAGGGAGAAGATAAAGGGAGATTCTCAGAACAAGGGAATAAGGGGAAGATCATATTTGAATATTGGCAGCCAGTAACGGACCGTTTCTGGAACAGTCAATATCTGAAAGAATTCACTCTTGAAAAATAAATTTAAAAAATTTCAAAAAAAGTGTTGACAGTTGTCGGAAACATATGATAATATAAACGAGCTGTCGCATTGATGGGGTATCGCCAAGTGGTAAGGCACAGGATTCTGACTCCTGCACCGCTGGTTCGAGTCCAGCTACCCCAGTTAAGGGTGTGTAGCTCAGGTGGTAGAGCACTTGACTTTTAATCAAGTTGTCCGGGGTTCGAATCCCCGCACGCTCACTTTAAAAAGCACGGTTTCCAAATGGCTAAATACCGTGCTTTTCTTGTATTTATGCGGTTTTTAAGGGTATGACCTGTCTAAAAATCATACCCTTAAAAGTAATAGAAAGTATCTAAAGTTTAGGAAAGTATTTGTTCCATGCGTGTTCCATGTTCCACTTTTGTTCCAAAAAATTTATGAAGCAATTTCTTTGCATTGTTCCATTTTTTGTTCCAGATTTAAAGCATCGTTTACAGCGGATATACTGTCCTCTTTTTCTAGCATTAAGTGATTGTATACTTCCAGAACGACCTTTTCAGAATCCCCTACAAGCCTTGCAATCATCTTTATGCTAATCTTAGGGAACTGGTAGCATAAGTTTGTGCAGTAATTATGGCGGAAGATGTGGCTTGTTAAATCCTCAATAGGACTTTCGCTGACCACTTGCATTGCTTTTATGATTCTACCCCACATTCTCCTAAATCCGCTTTTTGTCATTGGCCTGTAATCACGATTTATGAATAAGTATTTCCTACCATCTTTTCTAAGTTGTTTTATGTAACTAGAGATTGTATCGAATACGTTATCTGGCAGTGGCAATATTCTTTCTCCATTCTGTATGTTTTTTACTGTTTTTTTCTTTGGTATGTTGTCTGATATGTCGTGTGATTTGTCGATAGATACTGTATGTGCTTCTAGGTTAAAGTCTGCTTCTGTTAGTGCTAAGGCTTCTCCACACCGCAATCCACAGCCGTAAATGATGTAAACATATATTTTATCCATTAAATTAAAATCTGCCTTAAAAACGGCTCTCTGTTCGTCTGGTGTCAAAGGACGTTTTTCTTTCGCTTTGTAACTTATAGATTCAAAGTTTTCAAATATATCTGCGAATGATTGTGCGGAATAAATGCGATCACAGACAGCAGAGTTCAAGACCTGCTTAAATGTCATAACTATTTGTTGTTGTGTCCGTGGTTTGCCTTTAGCACCGTTCAGAATCAATTGTAAGTGGCTTCGCTGTACATCTTGTAGCTTAACGTATTTAATGCTGTCAAAATGGACGTTAAGCACATTGTCGTACATTTTATTTGTATTGTTGGCACGATTAGACTCTTTATATAGGATTTTCCACTGTCTGGCATAATCAATAAATAGTATGTCACTATCAATCATTGCCTGCTGTTGGTCCCTTAGTTGCTCAAACTCCTTTACGATTCTTTCTAAATCCTTTGAGCTTTTCTTGGACCGCAGGTGTTTATATCTCTTCTTTCCATTATCCTTGTATGTGCCATCCCATACGTTAGTGGAATAGTAACCGTCTTTACCTTTTTTAAATTTAGCTGTTGCCATTGTATCACTCCTTAGTTATAAATTAGTTAAAAATTGGTACAAAAAATAACAGCCATGCAAGAGTGGTTTTTAAAAAGATTGAAAAATAACATAGATGTGTTACAATATAAATGAACTTTCTATAATTTAATATTTTATAATCCAACGATGTTATGGAAAAAGGAGTTACCGATTCTTATTAGTCTTCACGGTGGCTCTTTTTTTATACCCTTGCGTGACCGCACTGTTAATGATACAATAATAGTTGGCTAGGCTTTATTAAATCAAAAACAGTGTTTTTGGAGACTGTACCACATTCGGGCGTGGTACGGTCTTTTTTTATTGTTATTTAACTTCCCAAGATTTACCGCAGTCTTGGCAAATTGCCATTTGTTTGCTATTAATATCTGTCTTGGATTTCTTTGTTTCTTTGTATTTAGATTTCTTAGGTGTTAATGCCCACAACCCTGCTGTAGCACCAATCATGGCTTTACGACCTAAGCTGTTACCTGCACGAGTAACGACACTTTTCTTTCTCACTTCGGCTTTACCTTTAGTTTTAGCGGAATCCTGTACAAACTCATATCCTATATTTAGACTGTGACATTTAGGACAATATGGTGCATCCAGATAAAAAATCTTATAAAAATCTTCGGCTTTTTGGCTGTCTACCTTTTTCAAAATCTCATAGTAAGCATCCCTAGACCTGTCTTTATCCGCTTTGATTTTGCTTGCATTAAAACCAAAATTACCGTTAAATTTACGCATTTCATAATCATAAGTTAACTGATTAATAGCATCATTTGTATAATCCAGTTTGACAATAATATCTTCTTTTGGATTCTCTTCTGCCTTATCAAAACGGCATAAATAGAAGCTGTCTTTTGCTACATAAAGTATATGTGTTAGTGTAGAAAGAAAACCACTATCTGTATATTTACCTGCTGTGATAATTAAATCACTAGGTTCATTAACAATACCTTTTTCTATAGCAATCTCAATCGTTTTTTCATCAATTTCATACTGCGGAACTTCATTATCAGCAGTAGAAACAGTAGCTAATTCTTTTAAGATTTCCTCTGTTGGGCATCCGCAGTTAGGACACGCAGGAGCTTTTTCAGAAAACTCTTTCCCACATTCAGTGCAAGTTATTAGTGCCATGTAAAATCCCTCCTTTTATAATGTATAACAAGCAACGTGACAACCACAATCGCAGGCAAATCGCAGGCTAGAACCCACGGTTTTATGCGGTTTGTAGGACTTTTTGCATAGTAGCATCACAGGCAAATCGCAGGCAAATGACAGGCAAACATCAATCAACTATGCATTTTCTTTTTTTAAAGTCCAAGAAACCACGGTTTTATGCGGTTTTCAGCACCATGCAAAAAGTTTTTTAAATTTGTGATTGACAAAACAATGTTTTTAGTGTATTTTTATTTTCTTTTATATAAATATATAGTATCTAAAGACTATAGTTATATATAACCTATATAGTATTATAATAATTAATATTTATATTTAATTAAAAAGAAAAAAATAAAACAAAAAAAGAAAAACATTAGAGCTGTTTGAATGCAATTAGCTGAGGGGTGTATCCTGTCAGCATTGCAAGTTGCTCTTTTGTATAATCTTTGTGTTCAAGTATCACTTCGTCTGGTATCAAAAGTTCAGAAGCAAATGTTTGTGCTTCTTGTTCGATAGAGTTCTCATAACAGTTCTTGCCGAATGAGAAGAAATAAAAATCTTCTTTGTGCAGGACTGCATGACCTAATTCATGAGCTAAGACTTCGTGATACTTTTTTTCGTTTTCTAATAATTTTTCGTTTATGTAAATAAAATCTCTTTCGTGAATCTTTAAATAGCAACCAGATATTTTTTTTAAGTCCCCAATCTGGATGATTATGTCTAATTCTTTTGCAAGCCTAACGGGGTTTCTGGTTTCGTATTTTTTAATCAAATTGTATACAATAGATTTAATTTGATTATGATTCATACATTCATATCCTTTCTTCACTTATTTTTCTGTTTAAGATATATAAGTGACATTTCATATTGAGCTAATATTGCGTCAAGAGATTCATCATCAAGTTTTTCCCCATCGTAGTAGATAGGGTGTCTAGTCCTGTTTTTAAGTAAATCTCTCATTCTTTCTAGTTCATCTTTGATGTCTATTACACGGTTATCTTTTTCTTTTTTATCCTCCTCCTTTCCCGTCATTAGGTAATCAACTGTTACACCGAAAAAATCGGCAATCTTCTGTAACTTTTTGATGCCCGGTTTACTCCTACCAACTTTCCAATCAGAAAAAGTTGACTTAGAAACGCTAGCTTCTCTTGCTACATCAGAATCTTTCAGACCTCTTTCGTCACGCAGTTTTTGATAAATTTCGTACATAAAGCACCGCCTTTTTAAAAAAGTTCCAAAATCCGTACAAAAACTATTGACAAGTTCTAGAATCCGAATTATAATATAACCATAAGTTCGGAAAAAAGAACAGCCATTGGTAAGTTCTTGTTATGATTTTTCTTTACATTTCATATTATAACTGATTTCCGAACTAAAATCAATAGAAACGTTCGGAAAGGAGTAAATATGTATAAAAAATATTGTGCGTTAAGGGACAAAAGGAATCTGACAGATTACAGAGTGTCAGAAGATACAGGAATTGTAAGGTCTACGTTTACGGATTGGAAAACAGGAAGAAGTAAACCGGGCATCAAAAAGTTAAAGGCATTAGCTGATTACTTTGGTGTGACAGTAGATTATTTTTTAGAGGAGAGTGAGTAGTGAAGAAAAGATATTCTCATAAAAAAATGAGAGCATGGTCAGAGTACCCATTGATTACAAGAATATCTTTTGTGCTTTCTTGTACAGCATTGGTACTTACGATTGTGAGATTGCTACTTAAATAGACTGACGATAAGAGCTATGAAGCTTAGAAGATAGCAGAAAAGAGGGTGTATATGAATTTTGATGATTTGTTCTATTACCTAAATTACGGCAGAACGAGAAAACAAAAAAAGAGAGACTTAATGTTTTTAAGAACTCTCTTCTTCATAAAGCTTGCTACATTGATTTTGATGATAGTAATGCTTGCTATTTATGTATATCTACTAATAGCGAAATAAAAGCAATGACAACAGAAATAAAAGCTAAAGCAGTATTGATAAGGACCATACCTTTAGTCCATAACCATTCTTTATGAATTGCTTTGATAAGCTGTTTATCATTTTCTAAAAATTTTAAAATTTCATCTTGAACCTTTTGATTTTTGGAATAGTCGGAAGATTTCATTTTATCAATGGTTTCTTCATCTGGTTTATCAAGATGCGGTAAAGGATTTTTAGACATAGTATACCTCCTAAGGAGATTATAACACAGAAAGGAGTACAGAAATGTATATTCCACCATTTCAATTAGGAATATTTGTAGGAGCTGTAGGAGTAATTGCACTTGAAATCACAGCTGTATTAATCGACAACTACAGAAGTAAAAAGAGGAGAGAAGCACGAAAGAAATAAAAATGCCCCATGCGGTAATGGAACTACCACACAGGGCGAATGTAACCACTAACCATAGCTTAGCGGTAAGGAAATTATAACACAATTTTTTTAACACCGCAAGAAAGAGGCGCGGAATGGAAGATAAGACAAAGCAGTGGAAAGACTTAGAAGAATACTTTGCAACAGAGGTAATTGAGCAAAGTAAACGGACAGCAAAAAGATGGTTTGCAATCTGGTTAATTACATTCATTGCATTGGTTACGACAAATACAGTGTGGATATATGTGTTCAACTCATATGAATACGTTCAGCAGGACGGAAGCGGAGTTAACAACTATCACACCGATATTGATGGAGACTTAGAGAATGGGACAAAGAATTAAAGCCAAGAAGAACGGCAAATACAAGAAAGTGGCGTTCAGACAGGCAGGAATGAAGAAAAGAGGATACTACCGCAGGAAGAAGCGGAGAAAGTGAGGCAAAGTTGGAAAAAACAAAGTATGCAAGCAATGATACAGAAGTACTAAAAAACAGATTACTAGTGACGGATGAAGAGTTACGTTGTGTGTTAGGGGTTGGAAGAAAAACCGCTAAAGCAATAGCACAACAGGCGGACGCAGTCGTCAGAGTTAACGGCAGAAAGTTAAATTCGATGGAAAAAATCAGACAGTACATTGATACAGTAGCAGGAAAGTAAGAGAAAGGAGTAAAGATGGAATACCCGAAAGCAGTCATGAAGATGGGAGAACTTGTTAAGATGGGGTTCCCGAGGTCGTTTCTGGATGAAGCTTATCGGGAACGTGGACAAGACTTTGCACAAAAAGGTGCTAAGAAAAATTCTCCAATCTTCTTTGACACTGAGTTATTTGAGAAATGGAGAGCAAGGAAACAAAGAGAAGAAAACAGAGCATTGAGAGGAGAAATGATATGAGAACAGGAACAGCAATTATGGTTTTAGGACTTGCTTTAACAGGTCTAGGAATCACACCGTTTGTATTCATGGCAGTCTGTACAATCGCAGGTCTGGCAGAAATCGAAATGGAGCGTAAAGGATGGAAATAAAAAAAGCACCCAGACGTGCAGGTCTAAAGTGCTTAACAGTTTGAAAAAATGTAATTTTGTATAAATACATATAAACCGATTATAGCAGGAAAAGGAGAATGTGACAATGATTATTACAAAAAAAGAGTTTAAGGATGCGGTTAAAAATATTATCGTTGATGGAATCAACAACACACGACAAGAGAATGTAACAGAGGAAAAAAACGCAGAAGCTGACAAAAAGGTAGCAACAGTGTTGACAGACTACTATGAAAAAGTAATTAGAAACATCTTTTGCGGAGATTGTTGGACGTACAGTAAAGATGAATTAGCTACTGTTTCGGGTTCGGTTTTAAATGATAGATTTTCTAACAACTCAGAACCACTGGTATTTATGGAAAATGTGATGTGCATGGCAACCACTAGATTACTGATTAGCATGTTAGAAGAAAAAATGCAGGAAGAAGAGCCACAGGAAAAGGAATTTGACGTAGAAGAGATTCTTAAAGAAGCAAAGGAGTGTGAGTAGTCATGATTATCACAGGATACACAAATGAATACGGAACAGTAATCCCCATGGAAGATGCAGACGATTATATCAAAAAGAGAATAAAAGGAAATGAAGAAGATAGAGAGTGGTTCATCGACTATATGTGGGATGTACTGGAAAACAATATGGATGAACTCTTAAAACTTAGAGAAGCATTTTTTGACGATGTATGCAGTGACAAAGAATGCGACGAGCAGGGAAATGCAATTCCATATAACGGAGAATATGAACCAGAGGGGAGATAGATAACATGACAATACATGAAAAGATGATGAAGATTCAGACAACATTGAAAGCACCAAAAAATCTAAGAAACTCATTCGGTGGGTATATGTACCGCAACGCAGAGGGAATCTTAGAAGCTGTGAAACCACTTCTGGAAGAACAGAAGCTTGCAATGTACATAACGGACGATGTAATAGCGGTTGGCGATCGTGTCTATGTAAAAGCAACGGTAAAGGTGCAGGACATTGAAACAGAAGCAAGTGTAGTAACAACAGCACTTGCAAGAGAAGCACTTAATAAAAAGGGAATGGATGATTCCCAGATAACAGGAACGGCTTCATCATACGCAAGGAAATATGCCTTAAATGGAATCTTCTTACTGGATGATACAAAAGATGCTGATACGGACGAAAATCAAAAAGAACGCAAAGCAAGAGCGGACAAGCAGACAGATGATAACAACGCAGAAGCAATCAGAGGTATGAAGATTTCAAAAATCAAACAGGACACACTTTTGAGTCTGTGTGATGAAATGGCATTTGATATTAACAAGATTCTTGCATCTTATCATCACAAATCCATTTCAGAAATTACCGAGGGAGAATATCAGTACATTGTAGCCAACAAAGACAAGGCTAACGTAAGAAAGATTTGGAGCTGATTAGATGGAAACTAAAGCCAAAATACATGATATATCCATTGATTTTGAAAGTGGAAAGCAGGTTATTTCCCTTGTGTGTGAAAAAGACATACGAGGGGAATATGACCGACTAAAAGACAAAGAATGTCGGCTTAAGGTTGTTCAGTACCGTGAGGGCAGGAGTTTAGATGCCAATGCATACTTTCATGTACTGGTTGGGAAGATTGCAGAAGTAACGGATAACAGCAAGGTATATATAAAGAATAAACTCATAGCAGAGTACGGACAGCATGAGATTATAAACGGTTCTCTTGTATCACTTCCGTTGGATAACGATATAGAAGTGTATGACCTTGAATTTTGCCATCTACAGCCGACAACCCAGACAACTACCAATAAGGCAGGAAAGCTATTCAGAATCAATCTGGTAATGCGTGGGAGTCATACCTACGACACAAAGGAAATGTCTGAACTGATAAAAGGAACTGTTGCAGAAGCAAAAGAACTTGGAATTGAGACAGCAACACTGCAGGAGATAAAAGAAATGGAAGAAAGGTGGAGAGTAAAACTTGAAAAAGCTAACTAGTGTATTTACAGAAAATATGGACTGTTGCATTTACACAGGTTCTTACATAGTGGAAAGACATCATATTTTCGGTGGTTCTAATAGGAAGAAAAGTGAAAAATATGGATTTGTCGTACCACTAAGACCAGACTATCATCCGAACGGTGTACATTTTAACAGAAAAAATGGAGACATAGATACAAAGCTTAAGACGATGGCTCAAACATATTATGAAGAGCATATCGGTAGCAGGGAAGAGTTCAGAAAGGAGTTTGGGAAATCATGGCTGTAACATACACAATCCAAGGAAGACTTGACGGACTTAACACTTTTATTTATGCAAACAGGACCAATCCATACAAAGGTGCCAGATGCAAAAAAAACAATCAAAAAATTTGCAAGGCATACATACCACAATGGCTAAAGAAAAAGCATATAAAATTTCCAGTGATTCTGGAAATTAAGTGGTATGAAAAGAATAAAAGACGTGATCCAGACAATGTCTTTTCGGCTATTAAGTACATATTAGATAGCTTGGTAGAAGCAGGAGTGTTCCCAAACGATGGTCAGAAACAGGTAGAGGGTATCGTTAACTGGATAAAGGTCGATGCAAAAAATCCAAGAATCGAGATAACAATCTACGAAAACGGAGACAAATATTAAGCAGGAGGGCAATGATGCAAATAAACATAAATACAGACTGGGAATGGTATGAAAACACAAATGTATTTAGATTGTTTTATCATTGCCTACTACATACAAATTTAGAGGATAAACGGTACTGCGGAAAAGAAATTAAGGCAGGACAATTTGTTTCTTCTATAACAAGAATCAGTGCAGAGACAGGATTGACAGAATCGCAGGTCCGAACAGCACTAAAGAAACTAAAGGACACTGGGTACATATCCACAAAAAGTACAAATAAATACACGATATACACAGTGATTGGGTATCAAGAGTACATAGATTGTGGACAAGTTGCAGAAACGACTACCGAGGAAAACAAGGTAGTTGAAAATGGAACAAAAATGGAACAAACAGTGGAAAAAGTAAAGGAAACTTGCGAGAAATCAAAAGAAAATTGCGAAAAGTCGAACAAAAAAGCAATCAATGAATGTTTTGAAAGACTCTGGAAACAGTACCCGAATAAACGTGGTAAAGGGCAGGTATCCGATGCAAAGAAAAAAGTATTGTACCAGATAGGAGAGGAACATATACAAAGAGCATTACAGCGGTATCTTGACGGATTAGAAAGGGATGCTTCGTGGAGAAAACCACAGAACGGCTCAACATTCTTTAATTCGGGATACGTTGACTATCTGGACGAGAATTACGAAAAGCCACCAGAACCGAAGCCACAGCGGAATCCTGCAAGTGTCTTAGAGTGCGAAAGAGATTATGACTTTGATAATTTAGAAATGCAGTTAATGCAGAAACAATTAGAGTAAGAAAAAAGGAGTGATGGAAAATGTATCAAATGAGTTTTTTTAGTAATGAGATAGCTTTACGAAGCTCTTCCATTACTAAACAGACTAGAAGAGAATCATACAAAAAGGTTAATAAAGAAGCAATACATATCTTAATTCTTGAAGAATTAGAATACGGAGCAATGACAGCACGAGAGATTGCAACAGTGTTGTACAAACACAAAAAAGTATTAGAACCGACAAGGCAGCAGGTACAACCACGGCTAACGGAGTTAGTGCAGGACGGACGTATTGAGGTGTGTGGCAAACGACACGACAGTTTGACAGGCAGGAATGTAGCAATCTACAGAAAGGTGGCGGAAGAAGATGGGGTATAAGAAATTCACAACAGAATTTAAAAGAAAAGTTGTTGCGGAAAGTAACGCAAGACATGAGGTAAAGAGCGTTGCAAAAGAATACGGCATTGATTCATCCACCCTCTTTAAATGGAAAAAACAGAACTTAGATGAAAACAAAGAAGAAAACGCCCCATATTCTCGTGAATACATAAAAATGGTAGTAAAGACAAGACTGACAAAAAACAATACGTCAAAATCTTGCTCACAAATGTTTAAGATTCCAGAGTATTTGATTACATTTTGGACAGAAAAATTTGGGAATGAAGTAAGAAAAGAAATTGAAGCAGAACAGCAACGTAACAAAAGAAAACCTAGAGGTATTCATGTTACATCCAGTGCTGTCTACTGGAAATAAAAACTAAATAATACTTTTCTGGTTTGATTCTCTGCCTAAGTAACTGTAAATAATGTTTTTTTGTATTTTCAGATTCTTCCATTTTTCATTTTTTATTAGGCAGAGACTCAAGCCAGAAAAGGCTTGTTGCACAGGATTTTTGTATACCACACGACAACTAAATAAAAGAATCCTAGCAACGCATAAGTACAATATAGCTATTGTATAAGTCATGATTTCCCCTGCTATTAACGGCAGGGGAGAGAATGGACAGGAAAGGAGCAGAAATGAAAATTTATAATAAAATAACAAAACAGTTTGTAAAATCAGACAAATTAAGAAAATTAGATGATTGTTTTATCATTGAGTATACGGAACGATATGAAAAAACAATTAGATATTTTTTTAAACCACAGTGGGAAGAAGCAGAGGGTGCAGAAGAACTTTTAAAAAACGTTATGCGGTGTCTTAACAATGTGACAGCAAACAATGTTTTAGACATTGAAACTATTGGAAAGGAACATGATACTATCATCCAACTTAAAATTGAATTAGAGGAAACTTCAAAAAGAAGCGGATTAATATATAACAAGTTAACAAACGTGATCTCGATTGATAATTGGTATTTAAAGGATAACGACCTTGAAGTGGCATTAAAAAAATATTTGGAATATCAAAGGAGTTGGAAAAATGAATATTAATAACCTTACAGAAACAGGACACCGAAAAAGACGCTAATTAAAGAAAATCTTAGAAATGTTGGAAGAACAGGATTTAAGCTTGCAAAAGATTTAGAGGTGGGAGAATGACTAAAAATGAAACAATAACAATAAATGAAATAATAACACAGAGATTTCAAAGCCACTTATATAATTGCATAAAAGAGTCAAATATTCCTGCTATGCAATTAAGCGTAAGTTTCGACAGAGAAAAGGCATATATAAAAGACGAAAAAGCAGGACGTATCGTTGGAGAAGTTGATATGAAGATTACTATGGAACGATATGAACCTAAAAAAATGACAAGAAGTGAAGTGGAAAAAGCTATAGTTGCTTACTGCGACCCTGTTGGCACACCATGCAAAGAATGCAAATGTTATAAAAAATGTGTAAAAAGGATGCCGTTTGAATGGTTAAGTAACGAGGGGTTACAAGAATATTATGAATTTTTGTATGGAATCAAAGTGGAGGTAAAGGAATGACAAGAGAACAGATGATAGATACGTTAGAAGATTATTGCAACAAAAATATATGTGACAGTTCATGTGAGTTTGTACATAATTGTAAAAGAAAAGATTTTTCAAGAATGTCAGAAGATGAATTGAAATCGTGTATAGAAAGGATTACTGAGACGATTCAAATTAACCAAGAAACACAAAATACGTGTGAGGTAGGAGAGAAAGTGGAGCAGGTAAAAGTTTTAAAAAAAGCAACAAAAATATATTATCCAGATGCAATGAAAGATGTGCTACCGCTTAAAGAGTTTGTGAAAAACATTACAGATAAAGGATATAAGGTTGAATTAACAAAAGATAATGTTGTCAGTGATACCGTAGTGAATATCTATAAAGAAGTGGAGATGAAAGAATGATACTAAAAATCTTACTTGTTATCATAGGTGTTTTCTTAGGACTGGTAGGCAGTGGCTTCTGCCAGTCCGCTAAAGCAAGAGATACGATCACAATGACGTTAGAAGATTATGAACACATGGGAGAGATATTACACAGTTTGCCGATAAGAGAACGGCACAAAAGCCTTAAAGGAAAAGACGTGGCGTTATACAGATGTCCTAAATGTAAAAGCTATGTAGCGGAATGGACAGAAGTTTGTGAGTGTGGGAATCAGTTAGACTGGGGAGAAAGTGAGGACTTAAGTGTTAATAATGACAAAAGATAGAGAGATTATAAATCTTGATAATGTTCTTGAAATTCGGGCAAGTGAAAAAAATGTAGAATGTGAGTTAATGAATGGATTTATTTACATAATACAATCATTCAAAACACATAAAAAAGCAGAAGATGCATTAGACAAGATACTTAGCCAATATGACAGAGGACAAAGGGTTATCAAGTTATAAAGGAGCGTTATAAATGAATAACAAGATAAAAGAAAATGACAGTCCATCTTTAGCACTTGTAAACAGTGTAAGAGCTTGGGAACGACCAGATATTAATAAGATTGAGCCTAAAAAGGAAATAGAAGCTGTTATCAAGGAAATATTAGACAACACACCGAAAAAACCAAAGACAGGAGCAGGCTATTTAAGAATGAAAAGAGGTAATATAAATGAACGGTAAATACTTTAATAACAGACAAGCACCTGCACAACAACGCAGGGTTAAGAATCGCAGGGATGCAGATAAGTTAATACATAGCAGTTATACAGCATTTCTTTTATTGGGCACGATGGCACTACACGACCAATTTGGATTTGGCGGTGCCAGACTTGGAAAATGGATTGATAAAATGAACGAACTAAAGGAATGTTACGAAAAAGGTCTTGTCAGTGTACATGACCTGCAATCCATGATTAAGAACGAAACAGGAATAGAGATCAAGTTTTAATGCGTTATCAATGCGTTTTTAACGAGTTTTAATGCGTTTCCACTCAATAAGCATATAAAAGGAGTGTGATGTTATGAAATGTGTTTGTATAGGATGCACAGAAGCAACAGGCAGGAGTTGGGATTGCCACACAAGATGTGACAGCTATAAAGAGTTTCAAGCCAAAAACGAAAAAGAGAAGAACGTTATCAAAAGGAAAAATCCTTACTATAAGTCGTTATCAAAAGAAAAGTTTATGAAACGGAATGCTTTAAACAGGAACAGGAGGGGAAGAAAATGATTAGTACAGCTAAAGCAATAAAGAAAACCAGAGAAGCACAAGGAATGACACAAAAAGAACTTGCTGAAAGATGCGGTTATACAGTCACTGATATTAAAGCATATGAACTTGGGGAAAAAGAACCAAAACACATTAATCTTATGACTATAGCAGGAACATTGGGTGTTACGATGTATGAGATGTTTGAAAGAATGGAAGAGATTGAAGAACCAGAGAATCTAAATCTTGATGTTATCAGAAACGCACTGAGTGCCCGTAAAGCTATTGTAGAAACACCATTGGACAAAATAACAGTGATGGCATTTGAAGAGCTTATACAGTACAAAGAAACAGAATTAACACCCAATCAAATCAATGGGATGAAAAAAAGACAAGAAAAAATTGATCTCATGGCGACTGAATATGATAATATTTGCGAGAAATACGACAAACTATACGGAAAGGAGCAAATGTGATGTATCAGCAAGAAAAAGAAACACGATTAGATATTGATGATGTCAGAAATGCATTAGAAGCTTATGAAGCTAATATTGTAACACCGTTGGACCGTGTTATAGTGAAAGCATTAAAAGAGCTTATAGAGTACAAAGATATAGGACTAATACCGCAGGCAATAAAAGATATGGATAAGATGTATTTAGAAAAGTGCCAACAGGTTAACAGGCTAACGTGTACCTGCGAAATGTACGAAAGGATGGCTAAAAAGTGAGCAATATATTATTTATAGTGATGTATGGTATTGCAGAAACATCACTGGTACTATGTGGAGCAACAACGGCTATATATTTATTAATTTTTTGTGTTGATCTGGTAGTAAATTGTACATTACAGGAATTTAAAAATGATAAAAATACACAAAAAGTTTTAAAAATTGCAATGTTATCATCTTATGTATGTGTGTTATCAACTGTATTTTGTGCGATAATTGCAGGATTTAAAGGAGTTTAAAATGAATAAACAGTAACTTTAGAAGTTTGGGCACGATCATTTGGCTAGGTCGTGCTTTTTTCATATCAATGATAATAAAGATGGCAATTATTTGCCATCCGTCTTTGGTTTTTTATTGAATTTTTCCCATCTTTCTGGATATACTTCTTGAAACCATTCAAGAAAATCTCCAAAGAGAGCATCTTCGGCTTCTTTTCTTACTGCGGCTGCATCTTCTATATTATGATATCTTCCTAAATGGTATGTTTTGCCTTTAAATACTATTGTAGCAGCCCATTTTCGCCGATTTTTGTCCCAACTAACACCACGAACTCCAGATGTGTTATTCCGTAACATTTTTCTAGGCTTGATTGATATAATGGATGTATTTTCTATATATCCTTGTTCACATGTTTCCGCAGCCTTTTTGAGGTTTTCTCTGGCACTTCTTTGATGTGAGCAACCACAAGACATTTGTTTGTAAAACAGTCCGGCAGGAACTAAGTAGTGCTTTCCACAAGAACATTCACACTCCCATTTATACCGATTTCCAACTCTTATTTGCTTAATTGCTTTACAACCATAATCGTTAATTTTACCAGCGAGGTCAAATGGTTTATAGTAATTAGCTTCGGCAAAACATCCGCAAGATTGAGTTCGACCAGATGTTAGAGCATCGTATCTTACAGTTTTTGTGTTTCCACATTCACATTTGCAAATGGCATAAACTCTTCCTTTTTTTCTATAAGCATCTATGATAGTTAATTTTCCCCACTTTTCTCCATTAAATTCATTTGTATATCGTGGTGCGCTTTTACATTCTTCTGAACAATATTTTGCTCCTGGAGCACCGTCAAAAGTTTTTCCACATACAACACATTCTCTAAAAGCCATAAATAAACACCTCTTTCTGTAATGAATTATACATATTATATTACTAATGTACAAGAAAATTTCAGCGAAGGACCAGAGCTTTTCTGGTCCTTAATGTTATCTATATGAAAAGTTGTGATCTAAAATTTCTATGTTGTAGTTTCCGGTTGTACCGCTTACCTGCTGATGCGTGATGATGTAGTTAGCTGTGATACCTGCGGTAATGATTGCTGTTAAGATGATAGATAATAATATTTTTTTCATGATACATTCTCCTATGCGTTTAAATATAATTTTTTTAATGATTCATTATCTGGATAGTCTAAATCTAACCACTTGTCAAAAGCTTCTGGATTTCTCTTTTCTAGTTCATCCATAATCCAACCACGAACCATGGATAATTCGAGGCTGATTGGTACATCTTCGGTCATGTCAAATTCTTTTATAAGTTGTTCGGTTGATAATATGCTTAACATGGCTCTTGCGTTCTTTTCTGCGTTCTTTGTCATATTTCCCAACTTTCTACCCTCGTAACCTCCGGGGTGGGTGGTGCATGTTATGCATTGATAAGTTGCTCCCAGTTAGGGTGTTCCTTATCGAATTTTTCTAGCTCTTTTTCTCTTTCGTCATAGGCTTCGAGTTCTAAAGCTTCGATTTCTTCCAAGCTAAAACCAAGCTTAGAAAGATTATCAGCTAGTTCATCGCAAAGTGAAGAAGCTTCTAAATCTTGACGGTAAATGAAAATTTTTACCGCATTTTTATAACCTCGGATTGCTGAATTTTTAGCAACCTCTTCTTTAAATTTTTTGTCGATTTTTCTACCTCTGTAATAATCCATGATTTTCAACCTCCTAAATTCTTTCTAAAATTTTCTTACAAGCTTCTACATATCTGTCTGGAAGTGTTTCAGTGTTCATCTTCCCACCGTTTGCTCTCCATTCGAGATATTTTTTAACTTCTTCTTTTTCTTCTTTCAGTTCGAAAATGAACTCTTCATAAGAAACGAAGTCCTCATTTTCAACTAACTTTTCAATTTCTTTTCTTAATTTTTTCATCTTATTATCTCCTTTTCTGATTGCTTTGTTCTCTTAATTTACTTTTATTATATCACTTTAAAAAGTTATGTCAATATAAAATGTCACTTTTTATGATAATATTTCTCTTGACGTGGAAAGACTATATAATATATAATGTAGTAAATAGGAGGTAATGAAAAATGTTAAAGTACAAAATTGATGTATACGATGCACTGAAAAGAAAAGGATTTACTACATATAAAGCTAAAACTACCAATTTACTTAGTCAAAACACGTTAAACAAGATAAAGAACGAGGATACAGCTATAACGCTAAAGGCTTTAAATGCTGTATGCAATATCTTAGAAATGCAACCGGGGCAGATATTGGAATATGTAAGAGACGAAGAGGACGAAAAAAAATTAAAAGAATTATAAATATCACTTTACAAAGGGACAAAGATGTGGTAAGATAAAGACAGTTAAAGGAGATCAGCAAAAAGAAAAGGAGATATGAGTTATGAGTAAAAGAACAAAAATGGAAGCGCTAGCACGGAGCGTAGAAGAAAAGAAAAATACAATATACTTCACGGAACATCATCCGAATGAAGGAATTGACGACAGTTTGTGGGGATACAAGTATTTCTTGCTGTATAAGAATACATTCGGAGTTTTTCGAAAGTATAAAACGCAGCAGGAAGCGATAGAAGATATGACGGAAATTTTAAAAGAAGAATAAAAAATATATAAAAAAGGAGAATGAAAAATGAAAACAAGAGAGTATTATTACGGTGCCGAAGCCTTCGGTGCTGAATGGGAAGAAATGAAAAAAAACATTCTCGCAGAAATGCGGGAAAAATACAAGAACTGCAATGTTCAAGACGTGGATGTGCTTGAACAAATGCCATTTGATCATGACGGACATCATGCCACAGGGTATGAAGTCTTAATTGATGGATGTTGGGAATATGATTACGAAGAATAGAAGGAGAATAAAAATGAAAAATAGATTTAAAATTTTCGCCAATTATGGCGTTTTAGCAGCAGAAAAAAGAACTGTTTATAGTTACATGGCTCCGCAGTCTGATATTTATGATGATGTGATTGTAGAGTTACCAGAAAATGACAGCTTTAGCCTGTACGAAAACTACATGGGCGATTTGATGGTAGAAACAACGTGGGGCGATCGCTACACCGTTGATGATGTTTTAAACGATTTACATGATAAGCCGTTATTTAACGCATTAGAGAATGGCAATAAATGGCATCGGGTATATTTAAATATCATAGAGGACGAAGACGAATGAAAAAATATAGAACAAAAAAGGCTTGCTTGGATTGTGGCAAGTCTTTTTACGGTAGTGCAGATAAACTGTATTGCGACGAATGCGCGAAAAAAAGAAAATCTAATGTAATGAGAATTAGAGTGTGTAGGATGTGTGGCAAAGAGTTTTCCGGCGGTCCTAGAGCCTTTTATTGTCCGGAGTGTAGAAAAATACGAACCAAAGAAGCGCAAAAAAGATTTAGGCAAGGAAAGACCGCTAAAAGGAAGCTTGGGAGTGTCGATAAGTGCGAGCTGTGCGGCAATGAATACATTGTAACGGCAGGCAGACAAAAATATTGTTCAGAAAAATGTCAGCATGAAGCAGGCTTATTATTGCAAAAAGAATATAAAAGTGCTTATAATAAAGAGACAGAACAGACAAAAAAGAAGTTGGAAAAGAACAGCAAAAAGCAAAAAATTTGCGAGTATTGCGGTAAAAAATTTCATTCCAAAATCGCAAACAATACTTGCAGTGATTACTGCCGGAACAAACAGGCGCAGATCAGAAACGCAAGGGCACGGATTAACCGGGGCGAGAAAGTAAATCTTGACACGCTGTTGAAAGAAAGAGACGAGTATAGAAACAAAGGAGGTACGTGGATGAATGTAAAAAACCAGCATGGGAAAGAAGTAAATTTTGACGAAGCGCTAAAATTAATGGATGAAGATTTGAGGGAAAAAGTAGCATATGAATTAAGTTTGTCTTCCGATCAAGAATTTTTTAACAAATACGCCGAAGCACACAAGAAAAAATTTGGGGACACATGGGGACCAGATCAGGAAAAAATATAGAAAGATAGAAAAAAATTAAATAAAAAGAGTGTAAACAAAGGCACTTCCTACTATGATATAATTATCTTAGATAATAACCATAGTCGGGAGGTGTCTTTTTTGATTAATAACAAACTAAAGAATTGCTGTAACGATTGCGTGTACTGCGAGATCGTGACAGAGACAAAGAGAAGAGCTATCCCAGAGGATAAGACGGAAGTGGTACTTGTAAATATTAAGTGTAGTCATATGTGTGTATGTGGCAGGTACCAGAAAGAGGTGCAGGATGGAAGATAGAAGCCTGTGTTGTGCAGGATGCAAGAACACACTCTACGACAGAGGGATTATGTACTGCACTAAGGATAACGGCAAGAGATTGATAAGAGACAGATATTTGACTGTATGTGATGATTACAAGACAGCAGGACCGACAACAAAGGTGTATGCAAACGAAAGGACGTGAGACAATGGGAGCAGGTGGAAGACCGCCTAAATATAAAAGTGTAAAAGAAATGCAGAAGAAGATAGATGAATACTTTGAAAGCTGTGAGGGAAAACCATTAGTCATTAATGGGGAACAGCAGTACAACAAACAAGGGTATCCAATTATCTTAGACAGAAAGCATCCTACGATAACAGGATTAGCACTTGCATTAGGATTTAGTGGCAGAAGTGATCTGCTGTATTATCAAAAACATAAAAAAGACAGTGATAAGTTTTACGACACCATCACGCGTGCGAAGAGCAGAGTTGAAGAACAAATGGAAGAAAGTTTGTTTCATAAGGACAGCTCGAACGGTGCACAATTTGCACTAAGAAATAATTTTAAAGACTGGGATGCAGACAAGAAGCAGGAAGAGAATAAGACAGAGGGAATTACAATAGTAAATAATATTCCTAGAGAGTAAGGAGCGGTTGCATGGTTAATTTGACAGATGTGATCGCCCCATCTTTTTATACTGTACATTGGGATATACAAGACGGAAAACATACATATTACGACTTATACGGCGGTCGTGGTTCTACTAAGTCTTCTTTCGTGTCTGTAGAAATCATACTTGGGATCATGCAGGATGCAAACGTGGGAGAATACAGTAATGCGGCAGTGTTTCGAAAGGTTGGTAATACCCTAAGGGACAGTGTGTATGAACAGATAGAATGGGCTATAGATGCCTTAGGTGTAAGTGATCTGTGGGAATCTTCTAAGAGTCCGCTACAACATATATATAAGCCGACTGGGCAGAAGATAATCTATAGAGGACTGGACAAGGCAAAGAAAACGAAGTCTATCAAGGTCGCAAAGGGATATATCAAATACCTGTGGTTCGAGGAACTAGATGAGTTTGCAGGCATTGAAGAAATCAGAACTGTACAACAATCTGTATTGCGTGGTGGTTCTAAGTTCGTAGTGTTTAAGACGTTCAACCCACCAATCTCTGTTAATAACTGGGCAAATAAGTATGTAGCAGAAGCAAGAGAGGATAGCTTTAGACATAAGAGTGACTACACAACAGTTCCTGTGGAATGGCTAGGGAAGCAGTTCATAACCGATGCAGAATATCTGAAAAAGACAAACGAACGAGCATACAAGCATGAGTATCTTGGAATCCCTGTAGGACTTGGAACAAACATCTTTGAGCTTCTAGAAATCCGCACGATCACGGACGAAGAGATATCAAGACAGGAAAGAATCTATCAAGGTCAGGACTGGGGATACTATCCAGACCCGAAAGCTTTTGTCAGATGTGCATATATGCCTGCATCACAAAAAATCTTGTGCATAGACGAACTTGGTGGGCAGAAGATACGAAACACGGCAATGTCACAGTTGATTATTAATAAGGGATATAACGACTATACTATATCCTGCGGTGCTGACGAGATAGAAAGCATCTTAGACTTTAGAGATGCAGGACTTGTGGCAAACAAAACAAACGTATATCCGGGTAGTCGTAAATACTCTTATGAATGGTTACAGTGCAGGACATTAATCATAGACCCTGCCAGAACGCCAAGGCTGTATGAGGAAGTGATCGCATACGAACATGAGGTAGATGCTAACGGAGATATCAAAGCAGACTATCCAGACGGCAACGATCATTTTATTGATGCATTAAGGTATGCGACAAGTCCAATGAGCATGAGACGTGGAGAGAGTGCGTAAAGGAGACAAAAACAATGATGATAAATCTAAAAGATGTAACTTGTATACAAATTGGAAATGTAATGTTAGGCATCAAGGATATAGAAAAAATATCTATCCATGATGGTGGGGTTTGGCTTACGATTAATAGCGATTTGATACAAGGAGATATAGAAACAAAAATCGGAAACGTTAAACTGATAGCGGTGGAATAAATGGGTATAATAAGCAGAATGAAAGAGATATTAAGTAACCTTTTTAGACAAAAGGCAAGAGACGAATTTAAGATTGATACTGTTACCAGTCCAGAGATGCAGAGAGCTATAGAAAAATGTGCGTACATCTATAAGGGCATTCCGTACTGGTTAGACAAGGACGAGCATATAAAGACTATCAACTTTGCAAAAGCGGTGTGTTCGGAGACAGCACGCCTTGCTACACTTGCAATAGGCATAGAGATAGATGGCAGTGCAAGAGCTAATTGGTTGCAGGAACAGATAGACAAGGAACTGGAACAGGTACGACATCACGTAGAATACGGCTGTGCATACGGTACAGTAGTATTAAAGCCTAACGGCTCAAGTGTGGACTTGATCACGCCAGAGAACTTTATTGTAACAGACGAAAGCAATGGAGAGATTCAAGGTATTGTGTTTGTGCATAGAGAAATTTCCAGTGATGGCAGGACATACTACACAAAACTAGAGTATCATAGGTACATCGAGGACGTGTATCAGATAACAAATCGTTGCTATGCATCTAAGGATGCCAACGACACAGGGAAACCGATTGACATAGACGAGACACCTTGGAGGGGAGAACTGGAAAATGTAGGACTTACAAACCTAAACGGACAACGTCTGTATGCAGTCTTAAGGACACCGCAGGCGAACAACGTTGATTTACATTGCAGTTTAGGACTGCCGATTTTCTACGATGCGATAGAAGAACTTAAAGACTTAGATGTTGCATACAGCAGAAATACAACAGAGATATTCGATAGCCGAAGAATGTTGTTACTAGACTCCGACAAGCTGTTAGAGACTGGTACAAGGGTAAATAATACACAGGATGGATTTGAGAGAAGCAAGAAGCGGTTAAGACTTCCAGAGTACGTCAAGAATGTAAATAGCTCAGACATTAAAGGATTTTATCAAGAGGTAAACCCAAGCCTCAACACAGATACACGATTGACAGGAATCAATGCCCTGTTGTCTCAGATCGGATATAAATGCGGATTTAGCAACGGATACTTTGTATTTAACGAAACGACAGGCATCCAGACAGCAACAGGAGTTGAAGCAGAGCAACAGAGGACGATACAATTTGTTAAGGACGTAAGAGACAAATTACAAGCCTGCATGGATGATTTAATAGCTGCACTTAATATATTTGCTGATCTGTATCAATTAGCACCAAGAGGACCGTATGAAACCGTGTATGACTTTGGAGACATTACATACAACGAAGATGAAGATAGAGCGAGATGGTACAGCTATGTTACTTCCAACAAGATTCCATTCTGGTACTATCTAGTTAAATTTGAGGGATTCAGTGAAGAAGAAGCAAAAGCACTTGAAGAAGAAGCACAACCGAAAGAGCCAGACTTATTCGGTGCAAGCGGAGAGGAGTGAAAGCATGGGAAAGTACAGGATTGAAAAATACCTTGAATACCTTAATGGCGAAGATGTAAAACTGCCCGAACCATTTACAAAACAAGAAAAGCTGTTGCACAACATCTGCAAAAAAGGAGTTACAGGCAGTACAGAAACAGACAAAACATTATCGCAAGATGGCAAGCCTGCGGATGCGGCAGTAGTTGGGAAGATGCTAGATGCGGCACTAATGGTAAAAGACCCAGAAGAATAGGCAGGTGGGATTATGTTAACACCTACCTATCTCTGGTATGTGCCAGAAAAGGCAGAGAAGCAAGCAGAAGAACTACATAACAAGATAGTATCTGTCATTATAGAGCGAATGATGATAAGGCTAGGACGTGGGGAAGATTACCTTTTTACTCCTATTGACAAGTGGCAGATGGATGTATTGCAGGATGCAGGGTATATCTTGCAAGCGGTGCAGGCAGAGATAGCACAAACGACAAAGATAAGTATTGCAGAGATCGCACGCACTATGAAAGAAGCAGGAATCAAGGCTCTTGAATGGGATGATACAATCTACAAGAAAGCAGGTCTTGAACCAACACCACTCGGGGAAAGTCCTTATCTACAGAGACTGTTGCAAAGGAATTATGAAAAGACTAAGGGAGAGATGTATAACTTTACTGGCACGATGCCGAACGCCTGTCATGATAATTACATTAAGGCAGTGGATAAAGCATATACACAGACTGCAAGCGGTACGACAGGGTACACACAAGCGGTTAAAGAAGCTGTAAACGACATAATAAACAGCGGTGCAGACGTAACCTACCCTAGCGGACACAGAGACAGCATAGAAACAGCAACTACAAGAGCGGTTCGCACTGGTGTAAGTCAGATGGCAGGAGAGATCACGGATGCACGCATGGACGAGATGAACTGGGATATAATTCTCACGTCTGCACATTTAGGAGCAAGAATTGGAGACGGTGGAGACAACTTAACCAATCATTACTGGTGGCAAGGCAAGTTTTACAGCAAAAGCGGTAATGACCCAAGATTCCCACCGTTTAGTGTCTGCGGTATGGGGAATGTGCAGGGAATCCATGGGGCAAACTGCCGACACTCCCACGGTCCGGGGGATGGAATAAACAATCCGTTCGAGGACTACGACAGCGAAGAGAATCGCAAAGAATACGAGAAACGGAAACGACAGAGAGAGCTTGAAAGACGTATTAGAAAGACGAAACGACAGTTAATCGGCATGAAAACTGCTGTGGATAATGCAAAGGACGAAGCCTTAAAGCACGATCTTGACATGGAGTATCAGAAAAAGGCGGCACTATTGCAGAAGCAGAACAAAGCCTACAATGATTACTGCGAAGAGAACAATCTTAAGAAGCAGAACGAACGACTAAACACGGCAGACTGGAACAGGAGTCAAGCATCCTCAGCACGAGGTGCAGCGACACGATACAACAATGCACGAGGTAAATAATGGATACTATAAACAAAATTATGGTAGCCTGTGGGTGGATTATAACAATTGGTAGTGCGATAGGAGTCTTATATACTGCCTATAAGCATTACAAGAAGCCTACGGACGATTTGAAACATCGAATAGATTCTATAGAAACAGATATTAAAGAAATTAAACAAAAGCTAAATAGTGACTACAGTGCTATTAATAATCAACGTGATGATATGAACCTAGTCATGAAAAGCATGTTTAATTTGATTGAGAACAAGATCACAGGAAACAACATTGAGGGTCTAAAAAAAACCAGAGACGATCTGATAAATGCGTTGACAACACACGACAAACAGTGAGGTGTTTGCTTTTGAAAGTATATGATTTTACCGTACCCGAACTAAATATGTTCCGTACGTATTGCAACTTCACAGATGTTGAAAGAACATTGTTCGAGTATCGGGCAAAGAATATACCACTGGATAAATGTGCAGAGCTTATGAACGTAAGTCTGTCTACAGCAAAGAGAATCAGCAGGAGAGTTAATAACAAGATTATTAGAGTATGTTAAGGAGAACAGAATGGTAATTAATGGAAGAATTTTTGAAGAATTAAATATCACAAAAGATGGAGAACTGATTGCATCTATTGCAGACGGAGAACACGGAATCGTACATAAAGATGGCTATAAAGTACAGCTAGTTGTAGATGAAATCGGTATGACGTTTGCAGAAGCATTAGAAGCAATGAAAACAGGTGCAAAGGTTAAGTTACCCACATGGGGTGGGTACTGGTATTGGGATACAGAAAAAGAAACTATTATGATGCAGTGCAGAGACAAGGACAACGGAGAAAAAGGAGACTTATTAGATATTAGGGATACACAGATGGTTGAATACACGATCAGCAATATTTTATCTAATAAATGGAGAATCGCAGAGTAAAAAAAGAGGGTATTGAAAAGGCGAAAATCCATGATACAATATAAATGTAACAAGTAATAAGTTGTTGAATAAATCATTATAAGATTTTTTTAGTTTTAAATGAGAGTGGTTTGTTTCGGAGATACTTTTTCATGTTATAATACTTTAATCCTTTTTTTATTGTTTTGTTATGTATATAGTACGGTGGATTCCTCACGGAGTCCGTGGAAGTATAACTCAGTTGGTCAGAGTAGTCGGCTCATAACCGACCTGTCACAGGTTCGAGTCCTGTTGCTTCCATTTGCTCACTGTTGTGAGCATGAGAAATCATTTTTGAATTTCCTCAATTTTTTGGTTTAAATTTCATTTTTCAACACGACACCTTTTTTCATCAATTGGTGTTCCTCAATCTTATCCTTATTGTTCAAGCACCATGACCCCTATCATGGTGCTAATTTTTTAATTTAATATGATACTTTTATGAGACTTTAACGACCTGTTAGAGTCTCTTTTTTAATGCGATAATTTACACATAAAAGGGAGGTGGAAGAGTGAACGGATATAACTATAATCCTTATGCACCAATGTATCAGCAGGATACAATGCAGTTGCAGGATAGGCTAAATCAGTTACAGCAAATGCAACAGCAGTACAATAAACCAATGCCAGAGACACAAGTTCCAACACAGAATGTTAATTGGATACAAGTTGCAGGCATAGAGGGAGCAAAGAACCAGATCGTACAGCCAGGGGCTACAGCATGGATGATGGATAACAACGCACCTTTCTTTTATGTAAAGAGTGTAGATGGAATGGGCAGTGCAACTTTTAAGGTATTTAGATTCGAGGAGATACCGCCAGAAGCCACGCAGAACGCCCAAAAACAAAATGTAAACTATGATAATAGATATGTTACAAGAACAGAGTTTGAAGAACTTCTAGCAAAGCTAGGAGAGCAACCAGAGAAAGGAGAGTTAAGCAATGAGTAATCCTTTAATGAACATGATAGGCGGTATGATAGGAAACAACAACCCTATGCAAATGGTACAGCAGGTAATGGGCATGGTAAGAGGGTCTAACAATCCGCAGTCTATGGTTGAGAGCATGGCACAGACAAACCCTGCGATCAAGCAGGCAATGGAAATGTGCAAGGGAAAGAACCCACAAGAAGTGTTTAATAGCCTATGCCAACAGCAGGGCATGAATCCACAGGATATTGTGGACAAAGTGAACAAATAGATATTAAGCGGTGCACAGCTTGGTAAATAAATTTATGGAGGACAACAACAATGAATGAAGCAATGGGACTCACTGCGGCAGATGTAGCGGCAGTGACAAGAAATGACGGATATGATAACGGCTTCGGCAACGGTGGTTGGTGGATTTGGATTATCTTAATTGCTTTCCTTTTCTGTGGTAACGGATGGGGAAGAAATAACGATACCGCAACGACCGCAGGCGAAAATGCTTTCTTATCCGATGAGTTTGTTAAGAGAGATATTTTCAATACAAACCAGAACGTATCTAATACAGCTTGTCAGACACAGAGAGACGTATTAGAAAGCAGATACACAACACAGTTAGGATTACAGCAGATGCAGGCACAACAGCAGGCTTGTTGCTGTGAAACACAGAAAGAAGTGTTACAGAACCGCTATGATGCGGCTTTAATGGCCCAGAATATGCAGGCACAGATGGCACAGTGTTGCTGTGATATTAAGGAAACAATCCTCGCAGACGGACAGGCTACACGCCAGTTGATGCAGGACAACACAATCCAGAATCTTAGAGATAAACTTGCGGACAGAGATAGAGACTTACAGTTATCTAACTTCCAGATTTCGCAGGTATCACAGACTAAGAACATTGTGGATGCTGTTAGACCATTCCCAACACCTGCATACATTACAGCAAGTCCTTATGTATCCTATAATGGGTATGCATACGGTGGTTGCAACTGCGGAAGTGTAAATGTGTAAATAAATCAAGCTTGTTGGAAGAATCCATATCTACTAAGTAGACTAGCAATATATTGACGATAGGGTGTCGGGTTCGGCATCCTATTTTTGTTTAGGAGGGAAAATTATGTTAAATGCGGTAAATGTAGCACAGCAGGATGTAAACAGTGGTGCAAACGTACTATTTGCGAATACACGATATAGTAGCAGACGTTGTACTTGTAATTATGGGTGGCTGAATCATGTAGAGGGGTCTGGTCTGTTTACGTTAACGAATAGATCAAACTGTCCTATGACTGTAGAGGTAGAATTTAACGGAAATGTATCCGCTAATGCAGCAGGAGCAACGGCACTTGCTGTAGAGCTTAACGGAGAAGCTATTGGTGGAACAGAAATGGACTATACAGTAGTTACAGCGAACACATTTCAGAACGTGGGAGCAACAACGGTTGTAACTGTACCATCTTGCGGTAGCTTAATCGTAAGCATCGGAAATGTAGGAACAACAGCGGCAATAGTAAAAGATGCGAATATTATTATAAAGCGTATCTCTTAAGGAGGTGCGATCATGATTGAATTTACAAACAATCTTGAAGTAACAAAAACAGAAGATATCTTTGACGAGATCAACAAAAGATATGTAGCGGCTATGATGATACACGGTCAAATGGCAGACTATTTCAACTTCTTAGGTTTGAAAGGCTACAAAAGATTACATGAATACCAGTTTCTTACAGAAAGCTTGGAGAGACGTGAAGTATGCAGGTATTTTGTAGATCATCACGGCAAGCTTTTAAAAGATTCTTTTAGCGGTACTATAAAAGTGATTCCCGACTCTTGGTATACAGCCAGTAGACTAAGTATCGGAAAATCCACAAAGCAGAAAGCCGTAGAGGATGGCTTTATAGAGTATCACAACTGGGAGAAAGAGACAAAAGAAGCCTATGAGAAGTACGCACAGCAACTTAGAACGAACGGAAACGTATCGGATGCACTATTTGTAGAATGTCTGGTAAAAGACGTATCTAAAGAGCTAGAAACAGTTGAAAAGATGGTTACTGATCTAATCTCTGTAGGATACGACATGGTGTATATTACAGAGACACAGGACTGCATTCATGAGAAATACAAAAAGAAGCTTAAGGGGGTCAAATTATGAGTGAAATCAAACATGTTCTGGAAGAACAGCTAGAAAGAGAAAAAAACTCAGCATTAAAACAGCTCACAACATCTAATCTTGATGCAATGTATAAGATTACAACAACATTATGCAATCTGGAAAAGATGGAGCATGGAGACATAGCGGAAACCGTCATGGATGCAGGAGAGAATCTTATTAAGAAGTACAGCAATGGCAAGTATGATAAAAATATAGATGCATTGTATGACAACTACTTAAGTGCTAAAATGGCATACAAAGAAAACGGAGATCAAGGACACCGTGATAAGCTTATGGAATCGGTCGGTAGATTGATGGTGGAAGTGTATGATATGCTTTCTTCTATGGTTATTGATTCTGACTTTATGGACGAGAGAAAAGAGATACAGCGACAGATAAAGAAACTTGCGGAAATGTAAAAAAAGAGGGTATTGAAACGGCATATTTTAGGGTTTACAATAAATATGTAGGAATTATGCAGATTTGCCACAGCCTCCTTGTAAGTACAGAGTTTTTTAAGCGTTTTTGGTTACACGACAACAGGAAAAGAGTTCGAGGCTCGAGTGGGGTTCAAGTCCCCACATTTCTTTTACCTTGACTTAGGTATATAAGTCTTAATCCATTACCGCAGACATAGCGGTATACAAACAATGTAGGAGGATATATATGCAGAATTACGAACAGATTTTAGCAGAATTAGGAATCGAAATCCCAGAAGAGAAAAAGGCAGAGCTTAAAAAAAGACATGCCGAAAATTATAAGACTGTAGCTGATTATAATAAACAGGTAGAGAAAAAAGATGAATACAAAACATCTTTAGACGATGCACAGACCAGATTAGCAGAATTAGAGAAAGAAGATGTTGACGGTCTTAATACTAAGATTACAACATTAACACAGGAGCTTGCAGACGAAAAAGAAGCAAGAGCAAAAGAAGCTAAGCAGACAGAGTTAAGAGACAAGGTAAAAGATTTCTTATCTGATAAAAAATTTGTAAATGCAATCACAGAAGACTCTATCCGTTCCCAGATGATTCAGAAGTTAGAAGAAGAGAATGGGAAAAATGCAGAAGATGTATTTAAAGAACTTACTACTAAAGATGGGAAACCAATTGAGAACATCTTGGTTGACGAAAAGAAATCACCAGCTCCTAATATCCCAAGCTTTACGACTAAGTTCAACAGCGGAGAGCAGAAAAAGGGAACACAGAAGTTAAGGGAAATGTCTTTAGACGACAGAATGAAGCTTAAGGCAGAGGACCCAGACTACTATGCAACCTTATTAAATGACAGATAGATAATACCGACTCACAATATGGAAGTGAGCCGCTAACCTAAAAATCCCTTAATAGTTGTAGGTAGATGGGACAAAGATAAGTCCTTATCTATTCTTATTTAGGGTAGAAAGGACTTTTTTTATGCCAAGAACAGGATCATTTGGTGGTTTTGATTTTGACCCAGAGGTTTTCGCTGAGTTTATGTCAGAAAACCCAACATGGAATGATGCGATTATTGCATCTGGTGTGTTAGCACAGGACAATACAATCATGGACTTAATCGGAGAAAAAGGAAACGTTGCAACAATTCCTTTTTATACACCGATTGATGAACAAGACTCACAGGCTTTGAACAACGATGGAGAAACAAACAATACACCTGTTGAAATAACAGGAAAGAAACAGACTTGCATGTTAATCCAGAGAATGAAAGCTTGGAAAGCAAAAGACTTTACAAAAGAGTTAACAGGTGCAGATCCTATGACTCATGTTGCAAACTCTGTTGCAGGATTTTATAAGCAGGTAAGAACACGTGACTTAATGACTACAGTTGATGCAGTTTTAAGCCTGTCTGGTATGGAAAACCATATTACAGACTTATCTTTAACTGGCGAGGGCACTGTAGGAGATGCAAACAAAATTGATGATACAACACTTATCTTCGCACAGCAGAAAGCTTTAGGAGATTCCGCTGACAAGATGGGATTACTTGTATTAAACTCTTACATCTACGCAAAGTACAAAGCAATGGGACTTGTTGACTACAACAAATACACTATTGCTAACGCAGTAGAAAGAGAAGTAAATCTTCCTACAATCGGTGGATTTATCCCACTGGTAACAGACAGATTTACAGTTGATACAACAGGAACAAACCCAGTATACAAAACTTATATGCTTGGTACAGGCTCAGTATTGACTTGTGATAAGACAAACTATGAAAATCCTTATTATACAGACTACGACCCAGAAACATCTGCCGGTATTGAAAAGCTGTATACAAAACAGGGTTATGTATTACATCCTAACGGATTTTCTATTAATGCTAACAAGATTGCAAAAGAGTCTCCTACAAATGCAGAGTTAGGAACTAAAGGAAACTGGTCTTTAGCATTTAACCAGAAGAATATCCGCATGGGTGTTATTAAATCCAACGGATAAAAAGGAGTGTGATTTCATGGCGTACATTGACTATGAATATTACAAAACCCTTTTTGGAGAGAAAGAAATCCCAGAAACAGACTTTAATCGTCTGGTCTGGGATTCTTGCAAGAAGATAGATAATGCCACAACAGGCGTGGATAATGTTAAAAAGCTTAAGATTGCTTTTCCAACAGATGAAGATGATGCAGAAGCGGTTAAAAGATGTGTTTGCGAACTTCTATCAATCACATATAAGATTGAACAGGCAGAAACGAGAGTTGAAACATCACAAGGCTACATCACATTAGAAGATGGAACAGTGATGAGTAAGCAGGTAGCATCTAAGAGCGCAGGAAACGAGAGTATAAGCTATGTGACTTCCAGTAACGCAGGTACGGCTACATTGATAGATAAGTGTCTAGCGGATAAGGAAGCACAAAAGCAGTTATACTCTGACACAATAAGAGACTACTTATCGGGTGTCACAGATGCCAACGGAGTAAGTCTACTGTATATGGGAATGTACCCAACGGAGTATTTATGAAAAATTGTAAAGTAAAGATTTTAGGAACAACATATAAAATCAGATTCAGACATGAGAATGAAGATGAAAAACTACAAGAATTGTCTGGTTATTGCGATTATTCAAATAAAACAATAGTCGTTGCAATTCTTGAAAAAAGTGTTGATTCCGTTGATAACATTGAATCGGTTCAAGAAAGTGTGCTTAGGCATGAGATTATGCACGCTTTCTTATATGAAAGTGGTTTAGATCGGCAGTCTTGCAACACAGATTGTTGGGCAAATAACGAAGAAATGATTGACTGGTTTGCTTTACAGTCTAAAAAGATTTTCAAAGCTTTTAAAAAAGCAGGGGCATTATAGACAGGGGGATACGATGTATAACGATACAATCACACTTTTTAATAGGTATGAAAGTAAATTAGGAGATACATGGTATCCCTCTATTTTGCATAATACGAACCTAAACATGGATAAAGCAAGCATCGTTGCAAAGTACGGTTCTGACTCACAGGACAATGCTGTATTAAACGTGCAGTATAGCCTAAAAAGCGGTCAAAAGATGGTAGGTAGTAAATTATGGCTACCACCTAAAGAATGGCTTAAACAGACAAATGATAAGCTGTCACAGACACTTACGTTTAGTTCTAAGGCGAATAGTTTTGATTTCTTTATCGTTGGCGAATGGAAGAATGAAGAACCGATTGCAGAGGATGATTATATTGACGGATTCTACGAAGAGATGAAACTTAAGTATGATTATGTCTTTGCAATAACTGGAAGTGCCTTTTACGACATAATCCCGCATTTTGAAGTAATGGCTAAGTAGGTGGTTGTATATGGCTAAGAAAAAATTAGGAAATGTTAATGTGAATACACAGAACATGATAGCTAATATCAGTCTGGCGAGATTCGATGAACAAATACAAAGTGCTCAATATTGGTTAGATAGTCAAGTTATGACTGATATGGTCCCATATATGCCACATGAAACAGGTACATTCATTAACGTAACGAGAGCAAAAAGTGCTTCTCTTGCAGGTACTGGAATGGTGTGTGCAGGTACTGGACCGATGGGACGTTTCTTGTACTATGGTAAAGGTATGGTTGACGAATTAACAGGGTCTCCATGGGCGAGAAAAGGTGCTAAGAAAGTATTAGTCACTGAATTTGCAGGACATACCAATGCAAAAGTTGACTTAAGCTACCAGAATCCAAAAGCGACTCCAAAATGGTTTGAAACAGCAAAGAAGAATCACGGTAAAGCATGGGTTACTCATGTTAAGAAGCAGGCAGGAGGAAGTTGATGGCAGAAGAAAAGAAACCAGTCAAGTACGACATTGATGGTTTTGACGTGATCACAACAGCATTGCAAGAACTGGTAAATCAATTCCCAGAATTAAGAGAGGGAGACGAAATTGCATTTTCTACATTAGATGATGCAAGTGGAAAAGCAATGTTCCCAGTAAGCGGTGCAGTGATTGAATCAGAAAAAGAGAGTATCACTGGTCACGTCACACAGGTTTGTTTGTATCCATTTTGTGTGATCTACCGTATAAGCGGTGCTAATGCAAAACGTAAGGCAGACACGAAAGAGTGGTTGGATAACCTTGGTAAATGGTTGGAAAAGCAAACAATCACAATTAAAAACAACACATATAAACTAGAAGAATATCCAGTGCTGACAGGCAATCGAAAGTTTTTAACGATTGACAGACAGACACCTGCATATTTGGACAGTATAAACGAAAACAAGTCTGAGAATTGGGCTATCAATATTTCTGCCCGATATCAAAACGACTTTGATAGATAAATTAACTATTAACTGGTCTACGACAGGATGTAGATCACTGACCTTGAAAAGATAAAGGAGAATCATAATGGCAGTTACAACAGGTAAAATTGACCGTAAGTATATGGCTCATTTCTTAGATGCAGGCTCTTTGTGCGGTGGTAAAACACCATCCTATGAACGTCTTGGAAAAGACTTAGAAGAGTACAATGTCGAACTTAATCCAGATACAGAAACAAGTAAAAATATTATCGGAGAATCTACATTCAAACACAACGGATATGAGGTTTCCTCAGAAGCCGATCCTTATTACGCAGAAGCTGACAGCACATTAAGCCAGAAGTTGCAGGAGATCATTGATAATCGTTACAAAGACGATAATCTGAAAACTACCGCAGTAGAAGTACACCTATGGAAAGAAGCATCAAGCGGAGCTTATGAAGCATACGCAGAAGATTGTTATATTGTTCCAACATCCTACGGTGGAGACACAAGTGGTTACCAGATTCCTTTCACAGTTAACTACGCAGGAAACCGCAGAAAAGGTACTTACAACGTAACATCTGGAACATTTTCAGAAAGTGCTACACAGGACTTAAAAGACAACAGCAAAGCAGTTTTATCATAACAAGGAGTGCAGGATATGGAAGAACTTAGACGAAAAGTCAAAACTGGGGCATTAAATGTAATTTTAACAAACGAAGATGATGAGGAAATCGGAAGATTCCCATTCAACCCAGTTGATTTAAATATCGTAAGAAGATACGAAGAAGTTGTTACTAATTTGGAAAAGATGGAACTTCCAGAGGATGCTACAGAGCAGGATATCTTAGAACTGTCTGACAAATTAGAGGGGCAGATTGATTACTTGCTTAACTCTAAAGCTTCTAAGTCTGTATTTGCTATTTGCAATCCGCTAACTCTTACAGAAAGCGGAGATTTCTTCATCGAGAACATCATCGTGGAAATCGCAGATATTATTGAGCAGGTAACAGACCAGAGAATTAAGAAGAAACAGGCGAAAATTAAAAGGGCAACGTCTAAATATCACAAATAATGGAAGTTTGGGAACTTCCTACATCCATAGTAGTTGGTGGCATAGATTATGAAATACGCACAGATTTTCGTGCAGTTCTGGACATTTTAAAAACATTTAATGACCCAGACTTTGAGAACGATGAAAAGTGGATTGTTTGCCTTACCATTTTATACGTTGATTTTGGAAATATGCCACCACAAGACTATGAAGAAGCTATTGAAAAAGCCATCGAATTTATTGACATGGGTATCAAAGATGATGGGAAGAAACAACCTCATGTGATGGATTGGGAACATGATGCACCAGTTATCATCCCATCTGTTAACCGTGTACTTGGAAAAGAAATACGAGCTATGCAGTATTTACATTGGTGGACTTTTTTAGGAGCTTACATGGAAATTGGAGAGTCTTTGTTTTCGCAGATTCTTAGTGTTCGCATGAAGAAAGCCAAAGGAAAGAAACTGGAAGATTGGGAAAGAGAGTTCTACAAAGAAAATAAAACGCTTATTGACCTAGATGTTAAATATTCCGAAGAGGAATTAGAAGAACAGAAACGTTTGAACGATTTACTGAATGGGAAAGGGGCGTGATTGAATGGCTACACAAAAAGCGGATGGAAGTATTTATATCAAAACAGAAATTGATACAACCGAAGCAAAAGCAAGTGTGAAAGAAATCGCATCTCTTTTAAAACGTTTATCCAATCAAGTAAAAACCATTGGAAAATCAATGGAAAAAGCCATAAGTGGCGGTATAAAAGCACCAGATACAAAAGGTATGGATGTTGTCGAAGAAAAAGCAAAGACCGTGGCTGAGGAACTGGAAAAGACCGCACAGGCAGAAAAGAAGCTAGAAAGCATAGATATTAAATCTAATGCACTTGATACGTTAGATAAAGCGATAGAAACCACAGGACAGAAGCTTGCAGAGTTGGAAAAAGCACAGATGGATGTATTCAACAGAAATCAGAGTGCAACTTCTTCCCCTGCATTTCAAGCAATGGAGAGTGCCGCTTCTAAATTAGATCAGCAATATGAACAGTTGATTGCAAAAAAGAAGCAGTTGGAAACATCTACAACAGGAAAGACTGGACTGCCTAAGACTGGAAAGCTGACAGGTGGAACAGGTCTGGCAAGTGAGGAAAGTGCTAACGCATTAGCTAAACTTAATGCAGAGATCACAGGCACAGAAACAAAAGTAGAACTGTTAAATAACAGCTTGGAGCAAACAGCACAGGCACAACAAAAGATAAGTGACAGCTCTATCAATACTACAGCTTATCAGATTCTTGAGCAGACACTACAGCAGGTAGAATCACAGTTTAATCAAGTTGCACAGACTCAGCAAGAGTTGTTCGCAAGGAATCAGAGTGTTACTTCATCTCCTGCTTTTATGGCATTAGAGAGTGCGGCAGAGAAGCTTGGTCGGCAGTATGATTCATTACTTGCTAAGAAACGGCAGTTAGAAAGCGGTGGGGGAGCAGTACAAACACCTGCGATCAAGACAGCCCCTATGACTGGTGCATATTCTGCCACGGCATCTAGTGCAAGTCAAAAAGCTTTGGATGCCTTAAACAAAGAAATAACACAGACAGATGCAAAAGAAAAAGGACTTGTTAACACAAATAGTAGGCTTGGTTCATCATTTAAGAATGTCAGTCAGTCTGTGGACAGTGCTAAGACAAAGACAGGCGGTATTTCATCTATCTTTAGTAGAATGGGTGGAGTCGTATCTGGACTTGGAAAACGTCTTGGTGTACTGGCACAGAACTTCACAAGCACTACAAACAGTGCTAATAATGCAAAATTTTCTATTGGTCGAATGGTCGGTATGAGTATATTATATTCTACCGTTTTTGGAATGATTTCTAAAGTTAACAGTGGAATCATGACAGGCATCAATAACCTTGCACAGTATTCGTCAGCTACTAATGCTTCGATATCTTCTATGATGTCAGCATTAACTCAGTTACAAAACAGTTTAGCAACAGCATTTGCACCGATTTTGTCCGTAGTAGCACCGATTTTGACGGCATTCATGAATATGCTATCGAAAGCGATCACATACATTGGAATGTTTATAGCAGCACTAACAGGACAGAAATCTTTTACGAAAGCAAAAGCTGTACAAGAAGATTATGCGGCATCACTGAACAAAACATCCAGTGGAGCTAATAAGGCGGCAAAAGCTACAAAGAATAACGCAAATGCCACAAAAAAAGCAAATAAAGAGATACAGACATATCTTTCTGGACTGGATGAAATCCGACAGTATCAAAAAGAAAAAGATAACGATACACCTAGTTCTTCTACCCCATCCGCAGGCGGTGGAGGTGGTGGCGGTGGTTACACTGGTCCATCCATTGGAGATATGTTTGAGAAAGTTCCTATTGAATCTTCCATCGCAGATATTGCTAAGAAGATTAAGGGCCTCATAAAAAAAGAGGACTGGGAGGGACTTGGAGCTTATATTGCATCGGGTATCAACAAAGGATTGCAAAAAATCTATAATGCCATCAATTGGGATAATGTAGGCCCGAAGATTACATATTTTGTGAACGCATTTACACGGACATTCAATAGTCTTGTTGATCACATAGACTGGGATTTAATGGGACGTACTGTGGGTGCAGGTATTAATACAATTGTCAACACACTGAATCTGTTGATAGAGGGAATCAATTGGAAAAATCTTGGTTCAAAAATTGCAACAGGTATCAACGGTTTATTCAACGAAGTAAATTGGAATAATGTAGGGCAGTTGTTTGCGAATAAAATAAATGTTCCGTTTCAAATGTTAGAGGGAGCTGTAAATACTCTTAACTGGGCAAAAATAGGAACGTCAATAGGTGGATTTTTGAATGGTGCAATCAACCAGATAGATGTTAAGTCTATTGGTACAAGCTTATCTGGATTAGCATTAGGAATATTAACAACATTAGATAATGCACTTACTACAACAAACTGGTCACAGCTTGGCACAAAATTAGCAACATTATTAACATCCATTGATTGGGTCGGAATATTTGTCAATGCAATATCTGTTGCAGGGAAAGCCATTACGGCATTAACACAACTCGGTGTGTCTTTTATGGATAACTTGGCAAAAGGTATTACAAATGGGACACAGCAGTTTATTAGTAAGGGATTATCAGCACTGACCAATTTTACTGCAAACTTAAGAAGCAATGCAGGAAAATTAGTAGATTCTGGTCTCCATCTTATGTTAAATCTTGCTAAAGGTATAGCTAATGCCATGCCAGATATCATCAAAAATGTTCCACAGATCGTTATTAATATTGCAGGAGTCATTAACGATAATGCCCCTAAGATATTGGTCGCAGGAATACAGCTTATTGCAATCCTGCTAAAAGGTCTTATACAGTCTATACCAACATTGATTGCAAATGTACCAAAGATTGTGCAGGCAATCGTCAGTGTATTTACAGCTTATAATTGGCTATCACTTGGAAAAAGCCTCATCACAGGTATTAAAAACGGAATTATGAATGCAAAAAATACTGCGGTTGATGCTATGAAGAATACATACAATGGCGTGATTGATGCGATAAAGAATTTACCGTCTAAACTCAAAGGACTTGGAGAAAACGGAATTAAAGGGATAGGCAATGGAATTACTGGGAAATTGTCTGGACTTAAAACAACGGCAGGAAAAATATTGACCAATATTATAGAAGCGGTTAAAAATCTACCTAGAGAGTTGGCAAAAAAAGCGACATCTGCTATTAGGGGTATGAAAACTACATTTAAAAATGTTGACTGGGGAAGTGTCGGCATGAATGTAGTAAAAGGTATTGCAAAAGGTGTTGGAGATTTTGCATGGATTTTGGTTGATAAAATGACAAGTCTTGCACAAAAGGCGTGGGAGGGTGTGAAAGATTTCTTCGGAATCCATTCTCCATCAAGACTTATGAGAGATACGGTAGGTAAGATGATTCCTGCCGGTATTACAGTAGGTCTGGAAAAAGCTTTTCCAGATACGATTGATACATTATTAGACCAATCTAAACAGTTGGCAAATGTACCATTTACAGCACCATATATTACAAGTGGAGCGGTAATACCTGCGAAAGCATCCGCAGCGATCGCACAGAAGCAGAGTAGTACAAGTAGCAGTAATAATGACGTACTAAATTTACTTGAGCAGCTATTAGCAGTTATGAAAGATTTAGAATCAGATAACAGTGGTAACAATGTCAGAGATTATCATTTCACTGCACAGATTAACCGCAGAACGTTATTTGATGAACTTATCGAAGAAGCGAAACTAAGACAAATGAGTAACGGCAGAAACCCATTTAGCCTTGTGTAGAAAGGAGTAAGACATGGCACAGGATTATATAAAAATCAATGGTGTGAAAATATGGCAACCAGATTGCGACATAGCTGTAGCACTCGAAACCACGTATACGCAAGGTTCAACAAGGGCACAGTCTGGAAAAGGGAAATTTACACCGATGTTTACGGTAGAGCGTTTCCCATATACGGCTACGGATATTCCAATGTCAGAAGCTTCAAAAATCCTGCAAATGGTAGCAAAAGGAAAACCTTTTGATTTGCATTATTTTTCTGTGTACCACAATGAATGGAGAACGGCTAAGTTTTATGTCGGACAGGTATCGGACATAAAAATACAAACATTGGAGAAAAACAAAGAGAAATTATCTAGTTTTTCGTTCAATGCACAGGGGGTTAACCCGATATGATAAATGTAAGTAATGAGTTTAAAACTCTAATGTCAGAAAGACAGGATTTTAAAGAGTATGCAGAAGTTACACTTGCAAATGGCACAGTTTTAGAACTGACAGAGGATGATTTTTCAATAGATAACAATAGTCTGGTTGATTCTGCAGGGGCAAACTCTATTCCTTTAGGAGTTGCCCTTAGTAGAAACGTACAGTTAGAAATTATGAACGACGATGATCACTTATCTGATTATGATTTCTTTGGAGCAAAAATCAGACTATATCTGACGTTTGAATTATCATCAACGATAGAAAAAATTGAATACGGTACATTTACCGTCACTCAACCAGAAACCTACGGAAGTGTTGTAACGATTGTTGGCTACGATGATATGTATAAAGCAGATAAGACATACAGCACAACATTGACATTCCCTGCGACAGCAAAGAGTGTGTTGATTGATAGTTGTGATACCTGCGGTATCTTGATTGGAAATAGTAACTTTTTACATAATGACTTCCAGATACCAACCATGCCATCTAGTGAGTATACACACCGACAGATTATAGGTTTTATCGCTATGATTGCCTGCGGAAACGCAAGAATTGACCGTACAGGACATTTACAGATAATGACCTATGATTTTAACTATGACAGCGGTAATGTTCATACTTTGACCGATTACAACACTCTGACGAATGATACAAACGATGTGCAGGTAACAGGCGTGCAAATGACAAAGACTGTCACTAAGACAACAACCGATGAAGATGGTAACGAAAATGAAGAAGATGTGGAAGAATTAGTCAAATACGGTTCAGATGGCTACGTTTTAGAAATAGAGAATCCGTTAGTTGCAGGTCATGAAGAAACATTAGTTTCTTGGATTTATGAAAGATTCAAGGATGTAACGTTTCGTGGATTTACGATGGATTATATTTCTTATCCAATTGCAGAGTTTGGAGACAAGATAAAGATTACAGACTGGCGAGGTAAAAGCTTCTATTCTGTATTAACAGATGTAAACTTTGTATTCTTTGGATATACAACACTTAAAAATAGTGCAGAATCTCCAATGAGAAATCAAAGCAATTACACGTCAAGTGAACAAAAAGCACTGATTCAAGGGAAAGAATTAGTTGAACGTGAAAAGACAAATCGTGAAATTGCAGTTAAAAAGTTAAATGATACATTAAAAAACAGCTCTGGCATGTATTCTACGGCAGAAAAACAACCAGACGGCTCTACTATTTACTATTTGCACGATAAACCAACAATCGCAGAATCACAGAATGTTATCAAACTAACAGCCGAAACAATTGGTTTTTCCACGGATGGAGGTAAAAATTATCCATATGGTTTTACAATCACAGGCGAAATGATAACAAGATTGCTTTATGTAGAGGGAATTAATGCAGATTATATTAATACTGGTGCATTGACAGTCAAGGATAAATCTGGAAATATTATCTTTTTTGCAGACATAGAAACTGGTACTGTAAGGATTTCTGGAGATAACGTCACAATAGGTGGAAAGACTGCAACAGAAGCGATTAATGACGCAATCAATGAAGCGAAAAAGTCTCGTGCTATGATTATAAATCTTGACAAGGACTATCAAGCAATCACAACAGATTACAAAGGAGAATACACAGCGTTTCCAGAATGTCACACGACAGCACAAGTGTTGTGGGGGCATACAGATATATCTAACGATTGCAGTTATAGTATTCAGAAATCTAGTGGAATTGTAGGCTCTTGGGATAATACAACTCATACTTACACTGTAACAGCATTGATTGCAGATACAGGGTGGATTGATATTACAGCAAATTACCTTGATACATATACAGTTACAAAGCGTTTTGATGTTGCAAAGGTTAAAAGTGGTGCACCAGGTGCACAAGGAGACGGTACTTACCTACACATTAAGTATAGCAACGATGGTGGTAAGACGTTTACGGATGCAACAGTAGGCTCATGGATAGGAACTTGCGTAGATAGCAACGTAGAAGCACCCCTCGATGTTAATGCGTATACTTGGGCGAAAATCGAGGGAAAAGCAGGTCGTACATACTTTATGGAAACATCATCTAGTATTGTAAAAATGTCAGCGGACAGTACAATAGTTCCAAACTTCATTACATTGTCTGGTTATTATCGTGACGGAACAGAAACAGCACGTACAGCTTATAAGTGCCGATTTAAGATTGAAGAGACAGCAGACAATGAGACGTACAACACTGTATACACATCGACAGAAGATGAAACTGATATTACTCATGCATTGTACTCTGCATTAGCAACAGGCTCAAATGGAATTAGTGCTGATGAAACTAACGGAATCGCAATTTCACGAAATCTTACAGCACTTAGATGTACGATGTATGCAGCAGGTGGATTCACACAGATTCTTGACATTGAGACAATCCCAGTTGCAATAGACGTTGATGCACTGACACACGAAGATATATTTAATCTGTTGACGAATAATGGAGCGTGGCAAGGTATTTATCGTGGGTCTGATGGAAAGCTGTATATAAATTTTACTTATGGAAGAGGTGGAACATTAAATCTTGGTGGAAAAGCTGATACATATGGAGACGGGGAATTACACGTTTATAATTATTTCGACAAAGAAGTTGTGACGATAGACAATAAAGGGATTATAGTACTGAATTATTCACTTGGAATTTCGGCTGATGAAAAGCCAATATCATATGTGTGTATAACACCAGACGTGTTCGGTGGTATATATATATCTGAAAACAAGGATGGAACTGGTGCATGTGCGATTTTGTCCCCAGATGAGATTATATTAAAAAATAACAGCAGTGGACCACTTATAGTACAAACAGACATAACAATGCATATGACGGATGAATCACTTTATCTTGGGTCGATAAGTGAATATAAATTTCATTTTGGAAAAGAAAGATCAAGTTTTTATCAGCCAGTTACTATTGGCGGAAGTTTGTCTGTTACCGGAGAAAAAAACAGAATAATAGATACAGAAAATTATGATACAAGAAAGCAGTATTGTTATGAAACAGCAACCCCATATTTTGGAGACATTGGAACGGCACAAACTGATGATAAAGGAAAGTGTTACATCGACATTGACGATATATTTTCAGAGACAGTAAACACAGGTGTTGAGTACCAAGTATTCTTGCAGAAAGAGGGGCAAGGCGATTTATGGGTAGAAGAAAAGACCGATAGTTACTTTGTCGTTCGAGGCACTGAAAACCTTAAATTTTCGTGGGAAATCAAAGCAATTCAGAGAGATTACGAATTTGAACGACTTGAAAAATTCGATAACTCAGAAAAAGAAGAAGTGATTGACTACGAGAAAGAATATATGGAAGAAATCAACGATTTGATTAAAGAACAGGAGGAAATGTTAAATGAAACAGTTGAGTAGCTTTATGGTATTAAATATTGACGGTGGAGACAGGGTATCATACACATACAATGAGATTGACGATAACACAGGAGAACCATTGTCACAGAATAAAAAAGAAAATTTCTGGGTAGTAGATAAAGAACTTAAAAAGCACATTGATGCTATCAGAAGCTACGTCAGAGAAAACAAGTTGAATTAAGGAGTGATGTTATGGCAATCAATATACCTTTAATACATATCTCAGATTTAACAGAGAAAACGTCTATATCGGATGATGATTACATGCTTACTGGTGGAAGTACCGCCAGTAAGGTTAAGTGGTCAACGATTGTGTCACTGATTAAAACTAAATTAGGAATAAGTAAAATACAGTCAGATATTTCTACGTTAAATAGTGATTTTTCCAGTTTACAGTACAAAGATTATGGAATTGATGGATTTGCCATTAAAATAAATAGTCAACTAGCAATGATTTATATGTGGTATGGCAAAAGTTTGACAGGCGGGAATATATCTCAAACTTTATTAACATTGCCCAATAATATTACATTTAACAGGGAAGTTTTTACACCGTGTGAAATTCTTGATAGTTCTTGGTCCCCATGTGGAAATACTGGATACATAACTATTAATAACAATAAAGTGTACGTACGTTGTAAAGAAACAACATCTTACGGTGTCGTAATAGCAAATGTGATTGTTCCTGCATCATATGTCAATATTCCATAGTTCTATTATTTAGCGAGAAAAGATAATATGCAGAAAAGAGGTAGAAAAGAATGGCAAAGATAAATGATTTACCGCTATTGTCTAATCCGACAGAAGATATGTATTGTCTGGTTGGGAAAGATGATCTAAAGAAAGTACCATGGTCTGCGATTATGGGACAGATTGGAGCACCTTATATTGCAACTACTGTCGCAGGCATGACAGACAAAACAAGAGTCTATGTCTATCAAGGTAGTGAGTCTGGTTATACAAGTGGCAATTGGTATTACTGGAATGGGTCTGCATGGACTTCTGGTGGTACTTATAATTCGGCTGCGGTAGACACAGATAAAACACTTACACAATCAGATAAGCCTGCGGATTCGGCTGTAGTTGGAAAGGAAATTGGTTCACTAAAGGAATCTTTAGATTACAAGCAAAACACGGAGCTAATGCCCACACAATTTGAGACTATAGTTGGTTATTACAAAGGAACAGAATTTGTAGAAGGTCAAAGAGCATGGGGTGCAAGAATTGCAAGAGTATCAGTCCAAAGCGGTGAAAAATATAGATATATGTACTCAACAGATTTACCTACTATCGTTACATTTTTGAATGATGAAAAAAATGTTATTTCGCAAATAACGGTAGCCAGAAACACAAGAGGAATAATAGATGTATATATCCCAGACGGAGTTGCTTATGCTGATTTCTATAGTGCTTTCCACAGTGAGAAGTTTGAATGTTTGAAATATTCAAACTCTAGCAAATTAGAAAGTATGATATTTTCCGATGACATAGAATCGTTTAAAGTTATATCTAATAGATACTTTTCTCCATCACAAGAAGAGCTAGTTGTGAGCAACGGTCAACAACTATATAGTTATACTGCTACAGAAAGCTCGATATTTAGAATATCTTTTATACAACATCAGCCATTTACTGCATATGTTGATGATTTTTGTTGCGTAGACAGTAATGATTATGTAAATGGTACGGAAGTCTATCGGGAGAATTATATAGTGTATGTTCCGAAAGGAAAAACATTAAGAATTAATTCTTATATTTCATCAAATGAAGAAGAAAAAACGAAAATAGAAAAATATATTGAAATATCTGAAAAATATATTAATGAAAAGATTCCAGAAATAGAAGAAGTTGTTGATGTTGTTTCAAAAGATTTAAAAAATCCCGTTTCGTCAAAGGGGGTATACAATGCAATACAGACAAGCGTAGTTAATATTTCAACGGGCTTGCCATTTGTTGCTGTTGCATCAAGCGAAGCACCAAAAGCTATAAAATCAGTTTGCAAATTTGTATGCGACGGAACTGACGATAACATAGAAATTCAAAATGCTATTGATTCACTCGCTTCAACAGGAGGAAAAGTTTTTCTCACCAAAGGGAAATACTACATATCTACATCGATTGATACTGGTAACACACTCGTTGAGTTATGCGGAGAAGGTGCTTTGCTTGATTTGCATGAGGATACTAAGGAGTCTACCATTAGAGGGGGAACTATTCTTCAAGCGGTTGGAAATGTGGATTTGTTGCATATTGGTGGAGCAAAAGGAACAACGGTTCATGATATTGCCTTTTTCGGATATGGACGCAATAAATCAGATAATACAAGTTTTGGTATTCGATTTACTGGATATGCAGATACAGATAGAATTTATAATTGTGGATTTACGAATTGCGCCGTTGCAATTGGGTCAGACATTGCGACAGACGTTGTATATATTCATAATCTATCTATTCAAAGAAATAAAATTGGAATTAGGCTGTATCGCACAGATGCGGAAATCCATGATTGCTTGTTCTGCGAAAATATTGGAGCAGAAACTGTTGTGTGGGATAATACCACATACAATATCAACTGCGCTGATATCTGCGTAAAGGACGGCGGGAGTAAAATTTACAATAACACATTCAGACGAAGTGGTATGTGTTATGATATTTACAACGTATACGGCAATGAGAGCAAGCTGGAGTCAGATGTTGTAAATCCTATATCATCTGTGGTATTACTTGGAGTCGCAAAGATACTTTCTAATTATTTTTACGACCAAATTTATGCAAATTGCGTAAGGGTTATGAGTAAACCAGACTTTATATACATCGAAGGAAACTCTTTTACAAAATGGGGAAGAACAGAATTAGAGGACGAAAGTAAAAAAGCGGCTATTTGCTTTGAAAAGGGTAGCGTATTTGGCACAGTTATGAATAATAGATTCTATAGCGATAGTAATACTGATAAATTTACCGATAAATATGCAATATACGAAGTAAGTATCGGGAATGATGATAGTTATTGGTCTTATAGTAATACTTATGCAAATAACTTTATTGGAAATCTAACAGGGGAAACAGATAAAAAATGCGTTATTGTGGGTACATCCGTTAATAATAAATTTATTAATAATATAATAGCGGAAAAATATAAAGACACTGCTGTAGTTAACTAAAGCAGAATTTAGTTAACCAAAAGAAGTTTTATCAAGTATAAAAAACCCCTACAAACTGTAGGGGGAAAGTATAAAATTGAAGATTAAGTATGAAAAAATCTTCAAATACATATTAACATATATTTCCACAAAATGAAAGGAGAAATCAATTATGAATTTTAAATTAAGACTACAGAATAAAGCAACATTAATATCTATCGCAGGTTTAATCGTCAGCACAATCTATCAGATTTTAGGACTTTTGGGAATTGTGCCATCAATATCAGAGGATATGGTTACACAGGGGATTGGAATATTACTTAATATTGTCTTTGCAGTAGGCATTATTACAGACCCAACAACACCGGGGGTAAAAGATAGTAAGCTTGCAAAGAACAAAACAGATATTGCAGAGGTAATCGAATATAAGGAGGACTAATATGGCACATACGGTAGACAAGCTTCTTACAGTAGCCAAAGGAGAAGTCGGATACTTAGAGAAGAAAAGCAAGAAGAATCTAAACAGTAAGACAAAAAACGCAGGTAGCAACAACTACACTAAGTACGGAGCATACTTTGGCATTAACGGACCAGATGCCTATTGGTGTGACATGTTCGTGGATTGGTGTATGGTGCAGGCATACGGCAGGGATGTAGCAAAAAAACTCTTACATGGATTTAGTGCATACACTCCAACATCAGCACAAAAATTCAAAAACAATGACCAGTGGCATAAAACACCACGGATTGGAGACCAGATTTTCTTCAAGAACTCTCAAAGAATCTGCCACACTGGAATTGTGTATGCAGTCACAGACGAGATGGTGTTCACAATCGAGGGCAACACATCCAATGGAACAGCCGTTGTACCAAACGGTGGTGCTGTATGCAAGAAATCCTACGCAAAGAGTAACAGCCGTATTGCAGGATACGGAAGACCTGCATATGATAAGGTATCAGTTAGCTATACTACAGTTAAAAAAACATCTTCTAAATCTGCAATCAAGTGGTTACAGAAGAAGCTAAACGCAAATTGTACATACGCAAATAATCATCCGCTGTCTGTAGATGGTATCTGGGGAACTAAGACATACGAAGCACTACAGAAGTATTGGAAACAGTTGGGTTGGAAGACAACAGGAAGTTACGCAGGAAAGAAAACTTGCACAGCTCTGAAAAAAAATAGAAAAAAGTAGTTGCAATGTCGAAAATGATGTGATATTATAATCATCGTTGGTTACGAAATGTTCCATTTTCGTTCCAACCAAAATTAAAGACAATTGAGTTTATGCGGTTTGAGAGCATTTTGACCCCTTGACTTTTAATCAAGTTGTCCGGGGTTCGAATCCCCGCACGCTCATTGTTGTAAGAGGCATGATTTTAGAGAGATTTAGGATTATGTCTCTTTTTTGCGTATAAATGCTGACATACGTATTATTACGTATTACTATAAAAGCATAAATAAGGGAAAGGGGTACAAAAGATTATGCCAATGAAGCCAAGAGAATTAATAAGATTATTAGAGAAAAATAATTTTATTCAAGTTAGTCAGAATGGATCACATGTTAAGATGAGAAACATAGAAAATGGTAAACAAGTAATTGTACTATTTCATAATAAAGAATTAAAAAAAGGGACGGAACAGGGAATACTAAAGCAAGCGGGAATTAAATGATTTAAGATGATATAAATATAAGAGGAGGCGCAAATAATGAAAAAGGTTTTTTATCCAGCAATTTTTCATGTAGCAGAAGAAGGGGGATATTGGGTGACATTTCCGGATATTCCAGAGTGTATTACTGAGGGAGATGATATGGAAGAGGCGTATCAAATGGCAGTCGATGCATTAGGGTTGGCATTAACAGAAAGAATGAAGGAAGGAGAAAAACTTCCAGAAGTATCAAAAGTAGAAGATATCAAAGAAGATGGAAAAATTGTAATTGTACAATTTGATCTATACGAGTATAACAAAAAGCATAATAGCAAAGCAGTGAAGAAGACATTAAGCATTCCAGCATGGTTGAACGAAGAAGCAATAGCGTTGAATATTAATTTCTCACAGGTATTGCAGGATGCTTTGATGGAAAAAGTGAATGCGAGATAGAGAAATGTAAAAGAAAAGGCACTTGAAAGAGTGTCTTTTTTGTTACAACAAATTAAATAGATTTGAGGATCATAAGGATTGATCGTTATCAGATGGTGAAAAGATAAAATCTTTAAAATATAGTAACTATGAGGCTTTCAGCCGCTAACACAACTGTTATGGAGATCTGTCAAATGATGATAAGAACAAACAGACCATTGAAACAGTAGCAATTCCAGGTACAGTAAATCAGTTGGAGATAGCAACATTTAGTGGTATGAAAAAACTAAAAAGTGTCGTGATTCCAGAACAGACAGCAAGTGTACCAGCATATACTTTCGCAAAATGCAGTGCATTATCTAAAGTAACATTTTCAAAAAATATGAACGAAATAGACAGCACAGCGTTTGTAAAGAGCAATCAGGTAAAAACATTCAGTTGTCCAAAAGCAAATAAAACATTTGCGGTGAAAAAAGGTATGTTGACAACAAGATCCGGAAAAACATTAGTACTTGTTCCAAACAAGATGAAAAAGCTTACAATTCCATCATCTGTAAAAGAAATCAAGGCAAATGCCCTAAATGGATCACAGGCAACAAGTATTGTAATTCCAAAGTCAGTAAAGAAGATCGGTGCCAAAGCATTAGAAAGCAAGAAGATTACAAAAGTAAGCTTAAGCAGTAAAAATAAGACTTACAAGATGGCAAATAACTGCATCTATCGTAAATCCAATGGAACATTAACAGCAGTGCTTGTTAAGACAAAGAAGATCACAATTCCATCCAAAGTAAAAGTGATTGATGATACAGTTTCTGTGATGGGCAAGATTGGCACGAAGAATCAGGTACATATTCCAAAATCTGTGAAGAAAGTCGTAGAAGATTGGATGTTCTTTGGAGATAGTGCTACCGTATATTTCCACGGAACAAAACCACCAGTGATCGTGAGCAAATTTAAAGGAAATGAATTCACAGCTCTTCCAATCTTTAATAAAGTCTATGTGCCAAAGAAAGCAAAGAAGACATACATTAAATGGGCAAAAGACAGAGATGGATTAAAGTGGAATAATCTGCATACATTTTAAATAAGAAAACAATAATAGCAAAGAGATACATGGGAAAAAAGATGCCAAAACTACAATGGCATCTTTTTTTTGATCATTAAGAAAAAAGAGATGTAAGTGGCTTGCATTATTAGGATATAAATTGGAAGATTTACTGGAGATATAAAAGATGTTATAATATTTCCAAGACATAAGATTCCATTTAATGTAGAAAATCAGGAGGCAGCAGGATATGAAATACAATATTCCAGAAAGAGTTTTAAAGGACATTTCTGCATTTGCAAAAAAATATTCAATCAATAAAGTAATTTTATTTGGATCGAGAGCAAGAGGTGACAATACAGAGAGAAGTGATATTGATATTGCTGTATATGGCGGAGATTTTGACTCTTTTTATTGGGATGTTAAAGAAAAAGTACATTCTCTTTTAAGTTTTGATGTGGTAGAAGCAGATAAGCCAATTTCAGAGGAATTAAAACAAGAAATAGAAAAGGATGGTGTGATAATATATGAAAAAGCTTGAGAACTTTTCGAATTGTCTTGAAGTGTTAAAAAGTGCAGATTTTGAAATGGCAGATAATAATGATATTTACAGAACAGGCGTAATCGGACAATTTAATTTGACATTTGAGCTTGCATGGAAGGCATTACAAGAGATATTAAAAATGCACGGAGCAGACGGAGCGGCAACTGGGTCACCAAGAGAGATTTTACAGTTAGGATATAAACTTGGTTTTGTAGATGATGCAGCGGTATGGCTATTGATGTTAAAAAAAAGAAATACATCTGTTCATATATATAATGAGCAAGAAGTTGATGAGATGATATTATTGATCCGTGATAGTTTCATTCCAGCATTTGTTGGGCTTGAAAAGACGTTAAGAAGCAAATTAGAAGAAGTAAAAAATGATTGGGAATAAATTTTACTGAGATGGAAAAAGAAAGATGCCAAAACTACAATGGCATCTTTCTTTCCCTAATCATCAATTCCAAATTTATTTTCCAAGGCATCTTCTAAAAGATCAAGCTGATCTTCCAATTTTTCTATTGTCTTTTCTCTGGATTTATAAACTTTGAAGCTTAGTTTACCGTTTTCATAAGCATGCTCAAATTCATCATCCAGATGATCAAGTTCATCATCAACCACATCAAGTTCCTTTTTCAAAGTGTAAAAACGTTTTTCGTTGACAGATGCATTGGAAGAAGAAGCAGCATTATTTACTTTTTTAGTGAGTTTTTTGATTCTTTTTTTATAAGCTGAAAAATCATAAGAATCATTCTTGGCATCTGAATCAGAGGTAGAAGAATCAGTGGTATTTTCTGTAGTGGAAGTTGTTGTTGCAATTTCCTGTGTTGTGGTAGCCTCGGCAGAATCTTTCTTTGAAGGACTGCATCCTGCAAAAGCAAAAATGATAGAACATGTGAAGAATAAATATAATATTTTTTTCATTGTAAACTCCTTTCTTTGGTTGGGATAGATTTCCTTTTGTTATAAATAGCATAACCAATAAACATTAAAATAACATTAAAAATAGGTGCTGGATTCAAAAAACAGATTGTATTATAATAAAGGCATTATGAGAATATTAGTTGTTGAAGATGAAAAAGATTTAAGAAATATTATAAAGAAACGTTTGGTAAGAGAGCATTATAGTGTGGATGCCTGTGGAGACGGAGAAGAAGCGCTAGATTATATGGAGATGACATCGTATGATGGAGTTCTTCTCGACATCATGCTTCCTGGGAAGGATGGTTTTGCGGTTTTAAAGGAAGTCAGGCAGATGGGAAATGATACACCAATTCTCTTACTGACTGCAAGGGATGGTATTGAGGACCGGGTAAAGGGGCTTGACCTAGGGGCCGATGATTATCTGATCAAGCCATTCGCGTTTGAAGAGTTACTCGCAAGAATCCGCGTGATGATGCGGAGAAAACCCCAATTTGTAACGAATCAGTTAAAGATTGCAGATCTTACTCTGGATCGGGATACAAGAATTGTGACAAGAGCTGGAAAAGAGATCAGTTTGTCATCAAAAGAATTTATGGTGTTAGAATGTCTGATGAGGAATCAGAATATCGTGATGACGAGGCAGCAGATTGAACAAAATGCATGGAATTATGATTATGAGGGAGGGTCGAATGTTATTGATGTATATATAAGATATCTCCGAAAGAAAATTGATGCAGGATATGAGAAAAAACTGATCCATACGGTACGCGGAACAGGCTATGTGATGAGGGAAGAATGATGAAGCAGATGACGATCAAGAAAAAGGTCACATTATGGTATACAGGGATTATTGCACTTATTTTAGGAATGGTTCTTGTCTTTATGTTTTACTTTGTCGATAAAGTCGGGATTTCAGCGACAGAAGAAGAAGTCAGTACAGCAGTGACAGGTTTTTCTGCAAACTTTCAATTTCAGGATGAAACTTACTATCTATCAGAAGATACTCAGTTTTATCAGGATGGAGTCATGTTTTGTGTCTATGACGATAATGGAAAACTATTATACGGCACAATGCCAGAGAAATTTCCGAAACAGACGATCTTAAAGTCTCATACACCGAGAGTCATTACATCTGGCAGCAGCAAATGGATGGTATATGACAGTGTGCATACCTATGGAAAGAATAAGGCTATATGGATCAGGGGGATCACATCCATTCATGCGATCGAAGTATTTATGACAACATCTCAGAAAATGATGATCGTCTTATATCCCGTGTTCATTTTATTGATAGCAATGACAGGATATTTTATGCTGAAACGTGCATTAAAGCAGGTGGATCTGATCTGTGATCAGGTAGAGAATATCAGTTATGGAAAGGATCTTACCAAAAGGCTTCCATTGCCGAAAGTAAGAGATGAATTGTATGAATTATCTCATAAATTTAATAAAATGTTCGAAAGACTGGAAGAATCCTTTGAAAAAGAACAACAGTTTACAGCAGATGTATCCCATGAACTTCGAACTCCAGTGACCGTGATCATTTCTCAATGCGAATATTTGATCGAAGATCCAGTATTAGAGGAAGAAGAAAAAGAAGAGATCATGATCATTTTAAGACAGGCAAGACGCATGTCGAAATTGATCAATGAGATGTTAATGATCGCAAGAGGTGAGATGAGCGAATCTTATGATATGGAAGAAGTTGATCTCATACTATTGACAGAAGTTATCGTAGAAGAATTGCGCGAGCAGGCAGAGAAAAAGAAGATTCAGATATCTGTTTTCAGTGATCGAGATGTAAAGATGATGGGAAATCATACATTATTATTACGAATGATGATGAATCTTGTTCAGAATGCGATCAGCTATGGAAAGGAACATGGTCATATTGATATTCTATGGAAAGAACAAGGAGATATGATCATAGGAGAAGTAAAAGATGATGGGATAGGGATCGATCAGGAAGATATTCCTAAGATCTGGGATCGTTTTTACCGGGTAGATAAAAGCCGTTCTAGGGAGAATGGAGGAACTGGACTTGGTCTTTCGATGGTTCACTTTATCGTGGCAGTTCATGGCGGGCAAATACATGTGGAAAGCAAAAATGGAGAAGGAACAAGTTTTATATTTCAGTTTCCAAAAATGTGAAAGTATGGATGTCCTGTATTTCTTTATAGTATCATTTCCTTGTTATTTGCAATATCAAATGGTAAAATTAAAAACATAGTAAAGAAATGATATACATAATAAAAGAAAGTTGGTGAGGGATATGAGTAAAACATTTAATGTAAATGGAATTTGTTATCCGAATGAGCATTATATGGTAAACATAGATTCAAAGTTAGCACAAATAAAGCAGTTAGTGGATGAGAAAAAATATTTTGTAATAAATCGGGCGAGACAATATGGAAAGACAACTACATTAAATATGTTAGTCAAATATCTCGCAGATAAATATACAGTATTTTTTATTAGTTTCGAAGGTCTTGGAGAAACAGCTTTTGAAAGCGAAACAGCATTTTGTGGAACTATATGTGAATTATTGTATGATACGGTACTATATGAAGAAGTTCCTACAATTGATGATACAGTAAAACAGATTATCATTGACAGTATAAAGAAGAAAGCACAAGATATGTTAAGTCTTTCTAGTTTGATATCCAATATTTGCAAAAATGCAGAAGTTCCTGTAATTTTAATGATTGATGAGGTTGATCAGGCGAGTGATCATAAAGTTTTTATAGATTTTCTAGGAATGCTTCGAAGCAAATTTCTAAAACGCAGTACAAGGCCAACGTTTCAATCAGTCATATTAGCTGGGGTTTATGACATAAAAAATTTAAAGCATCGTATAAGAGAAGACCATGAACATCAGATGAATAGTCCGTGGAATATAGCCGCAGATTTTAGTGTAGATATGAGTTTTACAAGAGATGATATTGCAAGTATGCTTGATGAATATGAGAAAGATTATAAATGCACGATGGAAGTGAAAAAGATTGCGGAATTGATTTATGAATATACTTCAGGTTATCCATACTTGGTATCAAAGATCTGCAAGTTAATCGATGAGAGATGCGATCAAAATTGGACAAAACAAGGAGTATTAGAAGCAATCAAGATTCTTTTAAAAGAGACTAATACATTGTTTGATGATCTGAGAAAGAAGATCACAGATTATAAAGAATTGAAAAATATGCTATATTCCATATTATTTCAAGGAGAATCCTATCCATATAATCCAGATAACTTTGTGATAGATATTGGAACGATGTTTGGATTTATTAAGGAAAACGATGGTCAGGTAGTTATTTCAAATCGTATATTTGAGACCAGATTATACAATTTGTTTTTGTCGGAAGAATTAACAAGTAGTGTGATATATCAAACAGGAGAACGTGATAAGAATCAATTTGTGAAAGATGGCATATTAAATATGGAATTGGTGCTTGAAAAGTTTATGATACATTTTCATGATATTTATGGGAAAAATACAGAAAAATTTGTAGAAGAAAATGGCCGGCGTGTATTTTTGCTATATTTAAAACCGATTATTAATGGTACTGGAAATTATTATATAGAAGCACAGACAAGAGATCAGAGTAGAACAGATGTTATTGTGGACTATTTGGGGAAACAGTATGTGATCGAATTGAAAATCTGGAGAGGTAATGAGTATAACAAAAGAGGAGAAAAGCAGTTAGCAGAATACTTAGAATATTACCATTTAGAAAAGGGATATTTGCTGAGTTTTAACTTCAATAAAAATAAAAAAATAGGATTAAAGGAAGTGGAAGTAGATAATAAGAAGATTATAGAAGTAGTAGTGTAAAAATACAGTTAAGAGTTTGCAGATAAGCAAATTTCAGAGAAATTAGAACAAGAAATAGAAAAGGATAGCTGCCAAAAACCAAGGCATCTATCCTTTTTACAATCACAATAAATTACTGAATATGTTTCAACCCTTCACAAATGCTATCAAGCACAAAATCATCTCCAAGTGAAGTGTCCAGTGTCAGATGGTAGTTTCTGGATAATCCCCATGGTTGATGCGTATAATAATGATAGTTATCAGAACGCTTGCGGTTCATCTGGATTGCTTTCGTCAGTGCCGCATCATGAGATAAGTTTTCCGTTCTCATAATTCGTTTCACACGATACTCGGCAGGTGCATGTAAGAAGATTCGCATGCAATGAGGGCGGTTTCTTAAGATATAATCCGCACAACGACCGATCACAACACAATTTCCTTTTGAAGCAAGCTCATTGATTACTTTAGATTCTGCCGCAAAGATATTATCTTTTGGAGCTGGGTTCTGTGGTGCGTGAGAATATACCTGATTCATTAGATCATAAAGCAGAGAACTACGCATCTGCTCATCATTATTCTTAATAAATTCAGGATCATAACCAGTAGATCCGGCAGTCATCTGAATGATCTCATTGTCATAAAAATCAAATCCAAGGCGCTTTGCAAGTGCTTCTCCAAGGTCATGTCCACCGCTTCCATATTCACGAGCGATTGTAATGACAATAGGAGTGTCTGTTGAATCTGTGTCAGTGTCTAAATCTGTGTTAGTATCTGAATTTGGGAACAGCGTTGGCTCCACAAAAGATAAGAAACGTCCAAATAAACGTGCAATAAATCCAACAAGTAAAGCGGCAATAACTGTACCTTCACGTACACCGTCTAACTTACCTGCGAATACAAAGGAAAGAACTCCGGCAATCACAGTCATAGATACGTCAAAACAGATTTTTGTGACACCAAATTCTGTATGCCATGTCATTACAATGGCACGTACAAAAGATTCCCCAGGAAGCATGGCAACATTGGCAAGGACTTCTGTATACACACCAAATCCAAGGATCAGACATCCGATCAGCAGATAAATGATCTTCATCAAATAAAAGGACGGATTTACAAATCCAAGAAGGATCATAGACCAGTCAATAAAATATCCGAATAAGATAGAGATTGGAATCTGTAACACGTGTTCCAGTTTAAAATTCTTTCGTAAGATCAACAGCTGTAAAAAGATCAGTAACAGGCTGAAGAAAATGGTGAAATTTCCAAGTGTAAATGGGAAATTAAGGCTCAGTACATAAGGAATGGAAGAAATCGGTGATGTACCAAGACTTGCTTTTGTGATCAGGGCAACTCCGAGAGAGTTAATATAAAGCCCAATAAAAAAGATGATATAACGTTTTAGTTTTTCCATGATGTGATTTACTCCTCTTTTGTAGTATTTTTATATAGTTTTTCAAAGATCTTTAGAAATTGTTCTTTTTCTGCATTAGAAATCCCAGAAAAAACTTCTTGTTCAAGAGATAAGAAAGCTTTTTCAATCGATTCAGACAGTTCCATTCCATAATCTGTCAGAAAAATATGAAAGGATCGGCGATTTCCGTTCAAATTCTTACGCTCGATCATATGCTGTTTTTCCATTCGATTTAAAATAGAAGTCAAAGAAGCAGGTTCGATATGACAAGCATGGGCAATGTCTTTTTGACTGGCACCATTATGATATCGAAGATGGTCTAAGACCTTTGGCTGGCCGGTTGAGAGACCAAGTGGCTTTAAGACAGCCATGATTTTCTTCTGAAGGCTTAAATGATTGGACATCAGAAGATAATGATAAGATGATTCATACATAGATGATACTCCTTTTATAATTAGAAAACTAATAGTTAGAATTCTAACTATTGAAACAGCCATTATTATAAGACAAAGCAAACCAATATGTCAAGAGCATTTCTTTCAAAAATCATAAGACAAGCGGCGAAAAATCAAGTATAATAAACCACGGACATTAGAGAGTTTCAAAAGATAAGGAAGGGAAGAACCATGACATTAACACAATTAAGATATATTATAGCGATCGCAGATACAGGGTCTATGAATGAGGCGGCAAAAAGCCTGTTTATCTCACAGCCAAGTCTATCTCTTGCAGTCAAAGAATTAGAAAAAGAGATTGGAACAAGACTCTTTAAGAGAAGCAATCGAGGAGTATCAGTCACACAAGAAGGGATGGAATTCTTAAGTTATGCAAGACAGGTCGTTGAACAATATCAGCTTATGGAATCTCGCTATATTGAGAAGAAAAATATCAAGAAAAAATTCGGAGTTTCCATGCAGCATTATACATTTGCAGTGAATGCTTTTGTGGAGATGGTCAAACAGTTTGGTATGGATGAATACGAATTTGCAGTCAGAGAGACGAAGACATACGAAGTGATCAAAGACGTCAAAGATTTTCACAGTGAGATAGGGATCCTTTATTTAAATGAATTTAATAAGAAGGTATTAAGCAAGATGCTGCAGGAATCAGGGCTTGAATTCCATCCATTATTGGAATGTGGAATTTACGTTTATATGTGGAAAGGGCATCCTCTGGCAGATAAAGAAGAGATTACGATCGAAGAGTTGGAAGAATATCCATGCCTGTCATTTGAACAGGGGGAATATAACTCCTTTTATTTTGCAGAAGAAGTGTTAAGTACCTATGAATATAAACGTCTGATCAAAGCAAATGACCGCGCGACCATGCTGAATCTGATGGTTGGGTTAAATGGATATACATTATGTTCAGGAATTATCTGTGAAAGCTTAAATGGTGATGATTACTGTGCTGTGAAACTAAAATCGGATGAGCTCATGACGATTGGCTATATCAAGCGAAAAGGAGTCGCGATCAGCCCATTAGGAGAGAAATACTTAGAGGAGATCAAAAAGTATAAAGCTATGGGTGACGACTCTGGTTATAGGGATATCCTATAACTAGATGTTGACTTTTCATATTGGACAAGTAGGAAATCTAATGGTAAGATAAGTTTGTAATCAAGAAAGACAACATACAAAATTCAAAATAAAAGTCAACAAAGGAGATAGAAATTATGAGTAAAGAAAGAAATTATAAGTTTGAAACATTACAGTTACACGTAGGACAGGAACAGCCAGATCCAGTGACAGATGCAAGAGCAGTACCTATTTATCAGACATCATCTTATGTATTTAGAAATTGCGATCATGCAGCAGCTCGTTTCGGACTTGCAGATGCAGGTAACATCTACGGAAGATTAACAAACCCAACAGAAGACGTCTTTGAACAGAGAATCGCAGCACTAGAAGGTGGAGTTGCAGCATTAGCAGTAGCATCTGGAGCAGCAGCGATCACATATGCGATTGAAAATATTACAAAAGCAGGAGATCACGTAGTTGCAGCGAAAAATATTTACGGTGGAACATACAACTTCTTAGAGCATACATTACCAGATTACGGAATCGAAACAACATTCGTAGACATTTTCAATGAAGATGAAGTAAGAGCAGCAATTCAAGATAACACAAAATTATTATTCATCGAAACATTAGGAAATCCAAACTCAGATGTTGTAGATATCGAGAAAGCAGCAGCGATCGCTCATGAACACAACATTCCACTGATCGTAGATAATACATTTGCAACACCATACCTTGTAAGACCAATCGAATACGGAGCAGACATCGTAGTACATTCAGCAACAAAATTCATCGGTGGTCACGGAACAACAATCGGTGGTGTCATCATTGACGGTGGTAAATTCGACTGGGAAGCATCAGGAAAATTCCCATCATTAGTAGAACCAAACCCAAGCTACCATGGAGTAAGCTTTACAAAAGACGTTGGAGCAGCTGCATTCGTAACAAAGATCAGAGCATTATTACTTCGTGACACAGGAGCAACATTATCTCCAGTTCATGCATTCATCTTCTTACAGGGATTAGAAACATTATCCTTAAGAGTAGAACGTCATGTACAAAATGCATTAAAAGTTGTAGAATACCTGAAAAACCATCCAGCAGTAGAAAAAGTAAACCATCCATCTGTATCTGACGATCCAGAACAGCAGGAATTATACAAAAAATACTTCCCTAACGGTGGTGGATCTATCTTCACATTCGAGATCAAAGGTGATGCACAGAAAGCAAAAGATTTCATCGATCACTTAGAGTTATTCTCACTGCTTGCAAACGTAGCAGACGTGAAATCCTTAGTCATCCATCCAGCATCTACAACACATTCTCAGATGACTGAAGAAGAATTATTAGGATCAGGAATCAAACCTAACACAATCCGTCTGTCAATCGGTACAGAAAATATCGATGATATCATCGAAGATTTAGAGGAAGCTTTTAAAGCAGTACAGTAGGCTAGATTTTTCTTGTGAAACATAAATGTCAATTTTCCTAAAAAATAATAATATAATCTCGACCTTAAAACGAAAATGCCCGGATAAGTGTAGGATAGCTTGTCCGGGCGTTTTTTTATAAAATGGAATTTACAGAATCATTTCCCATAATAAAGATGAAATAAACGGTTGAAGGAAGAACATTATAAATATTACAGATGCACATATTATGTAAAAGTCGTTCTTTTTTGAATTTTTCACTATTCTTCTTGTAAAGACACCTGTATACCAGTATGCAATAAGATATCCGATTAAAGTCCCTGCAATGTTTGTAATAATGTCATCTATATCTGTCGTTCGTCCTGTGAAAATTTGAGCTATTTCGATAAATGATGTCATTGCAAATCCTGCTGTAAATAATTTTTTTGCATTCCTGAATTCTTTCCATAGCACTGGAAGGAAGAAGCCAAAGGGAACAAATAATAACACATTCAGGCACGCATTAATAAAATCATTTATCATATATACAAAAGGAATTATATTTACCGTCAATTCAACTTTTAACGATATTATATTCGGAAAGCCTACCAATGCTAAAACAGCAGTTAAATAGAATCCAAATATCATATAAAGAAAGGTTATTTTCCAACTACGAAAATACAACTTGTTATATATACACCAGATAGGAATTATAAAAACTGCAGCAGCAACCATTTCGATAAGTGTACTATATATTCTATACATATTTTCACCTCCACAATTACAATTTCCGCAAAAGATTTTCCTTAATTTTTCTGATATCATCTTAACAAAGAAAAGAAACGAACAAGTCGATGTTTTTCTTTCATGTTTCTTAAGATATAATGATGAGAGTATCAAAAACAACAAAAATCCCTGAAGCTGACAAATTCTTCAGGGATTTTTGCAACTTTATATTTATTTTTAAGGTAGGTAAGATAGCAAGTTAAAATTAAAACTGCTTTATTAATTATATATTTTGCTAGGTTATATTTTACAGATATTCATGATCTGCAAGTACATTTAAGATGTTATGTCCTTCCTGAACACCATCAATGATTCTTCTAGCACGTACGCTGTCACCGATATTGATGATTTCAACGTTAGTATCAGCGAATGCTTCACGGATTTCATCAAGAACAGGAGCGTTTGCTCTCATTCCTAAGCATACGAATCCATAATCGAAAGGAAGATCTTTTTCTTCTCCATTAGCTTTTACTGTGAATGCATCAGCTTTTACTTCGCAAAGAGCTGTTTCAGTCATCTGGTTTACATTGTGTTCTCTCATTAATGTGTTTGTTCCGCATTTAGATACTGGATCTAAGTCTTTACCGATCTGAGGCATCATTTCTACGATGCTTACCTGCGCACCTTTTGGAGCGAAGTATTCAACAACGTCAAGACCTACAGCTCCACCACCAACGACAACGACTTTCTTACCTGTGCAGTCTTCTGGATAATCAGCTAAGTGGTTGATCATTCCTGTGATAGAAGCTACTTTAGATCCTTCTTTGTCGATGTGGTCATGTAATCCTTTGATTGATGGAAGTAAAGGATTAGAACCTGTTGAGTTTACGATGATGTTTGGATGCAGTGCTTTAATTAATGGCAGAGTTGCTTCCTGTCCTTTGAAGATAAACAGGTTTGTTAATTTAGAAGCACGGTGTACAAGGTAGTCAGGGAAGTCTCTTAAACGTTTCTTATCTGGAATCTTAGAGATTTCAACAGCTAATCCACCAAGGTGATCATTCTTTTCGAATAAGAATGTAGTACATCCAACTTCAGCAGCTGTACAAGCAGCTTCAAGACCAGCAGTACCACCACCGATAACAACAACGTTACAAGGTTTATTTACTTTTTTCTTTTTATAATCAAATCCAGAGTTTACAGTAGGGTTTACTGTACAACGGATTGGACGGTTAACTCCGATACGGTTTCCAGCACATCCGATGTTACAAGAAATACATTTTCTGATGTCATCTTCATGTCCTGTAGCAACTTTTTTCACCCAGTGAGGATCAGCGATCAGTCCACGACCCATACCGATGATATCAGCATCTCCACGCTCTAAGATATCGTCAGCGACACGAGGATCACGGATGTTACCCATAGTTACACAAGGTTTGTTGTATTTTTCTCTGACAGCTTTTGCCATGTAAGATCTCCAACCATCTTTTAAGTAGTTGGCATCGATCTGGAACTGAAGAGAACCATTTAATCCAGCAGATACGTCAAATGCATCAACCTCTTCCTGGAAGTAAGAAAGTAACTCTAAAGTATCCTCTAATGTGTTTCCACCTTCCATCAGTTCATCAGCACTGATACGAACGAAGATAGGGAACATAGGTCCAACCTGTTTACGAACTTCTTTAACAACTAATTTTGTGAAGCGGGCACGGTTTTCTGGACATCCACCGAATTCATCTGTACGTTTGTTTGTTGTAGGAGACATAAACTGACTTAATAAGTAAGAATGTCCTGCATGGATCTCAACGCAGTCAAATCCACAAGCCTGTGCACGAGCAGCAGCTTCTCCATATTTTTTAACGATTTCATAAATTTCTTCTACTTTCAGAGGACGAGGAATCTCTCCACCTGCTTTAGAAGGAATATCAGATGCAGATACTGGCTGCATATTTGTTCTCTTAGACTGAGCAGAAGCACCAGCGTGGTTTAACTGAACACCAACGCAAGCTCCGTGAGCATGTAATGTTTCACATAATTTGAAGAAACGAGGCATATAGTTGTCATGATCGATACGGATCTGAGTTGTTCCGTTAGATCCAAGTGGTGAATCAACACTTGCGTTTTCAACCATGATCAGACCAACTCCGCCTTTTGCTCTTTCTGTATAGTAATCAATGTGTAAGAAACTCATTTCTCCTGTCTGTTCACCGTAGTTAGTTCCCATTGGTGTCATCATGATGCGGTTTCTCATTGTCATGTTCTTAATTGTTAATGGTGTGAAAATGTTTTTATAGTTGCTTTTCATTAGAATTGAACCTCCAAAAAATTAAATCCAAAAAATCAAAAAATTAAATTCCATATAATCCGAGGTTGTTAGAATCATAAAAATTGGGTGAATGATTTATGATGGCTTTAGTATAACACACGGTTAATTATTTAACAAATAAATCTTTTTTGAAGAATCAATAAAAAATATCTATTGTTTCTTTTGTGAATTCAATAAACTTACGAACAGCAGGGATCATCGGCATATTTTTAAGATAAGCCATATAAACAGTGTGGTAAGGTTTTACATTACTAAGATGTAGGATTTCCACATCATATGCCTGTAATGATTCTACATGTGCAACAAAACCAATCCCAAAATCTTCTGCAACAAGGGAAGCGATGGCATTTTCATCCGAAGATTCAAAAGCGATAGACGGTTTGATATGGTTTTGTTTGTAAATAGAATTAGTAAAACGTCCAAGACCAGAAGTCTTATCATAACCAATGACTGGATAATCTAGCAGATCCTCTAAAACGAGTTTCTTCTTATATTTTAAAGGATGCTCTGGCGGGGTAATGATCACCATTTCCTGATTAACAACCGGAACAAACTCAACTTCCGGTTCATCGGTAACGAGAGAACCAAAAACGACATCATATTTTTCATTTTTCAGATCCGCAATCAGATTTTTTGTGATCTCCTGACTTAGAGAAAACGTGATCTCATGATTTTCCTGCTGATTTAAGAAACTTCGTACAAGTCTTGGAATATAACTTTTGGCAAGTGGAAATACATATCCGATATCAATGTGCCCGCTGGAACTTCCAGCTAAGGATTTCATTTTATTTTCAGCAATTTTGATTTCATCTATAATACGATTGACATGTTCCAAAAAGATAGAGCCGTATTTGGTAAGTTCGATATTGCGTCCGTTTTTCTGAAATAAAGAAACACCTAATTCTTCTTCAAGATTAGCGATCGAACGGCTTAAACTAGGTTGAGAGATATTTAATTCTTTGGCTGCCTGGTGATAATGTTGTAATTGTGCAACTTTTTGAAAATAGTACAGTTGATTTAAATTCATACATACCTTCCTTATTATAATAATTAATGGTTAAGTTCATTATAACATGATTGATAGCCTGAAGCTATCAAAAAACACTAAAAGATATATTGGAAGTATCAATCAATATGGAATATAATATAGCCATAAGGTTGTTAAAAAATTAACTTTTGGGTGAATGAAACTAATAACAAGCATATTATTTAAGGAGAAAAAATTATGGCAGAGAGAATCACAGGACATACTGAATTAATCGGATTAATGGCTTATCCAATCAGACATTCAAGCTCACCTGCAATGCATAATGAAGCATTCGCAACATTAGGACTTGACTATGCATACTTAGCATTCGAAGTTGACAACAGCACATTAGAGGATGCAGTCAAAGGACTTCGTGCTTTAAAGATGGTTGGATCTAACGTATCAATGCCGAATAAAACAGTTGTAGGACAGTACTTAGACGAGTTATCTCCAGCAGCTAAAATGGCAGGAGCTGTTAACACGATCGTAAATGACAACGGAAAACTGATCGGACATATCACAGACGGTATCGGATACATGCAGTCATTAAAAGACAACGATATTGATGTGATCGGTAAAAAAATGACAATCGCTGGTGCTGGCGGAGCTGCGACAGCGATCGAGATTCAGGCTGCATTAGACGGTGTCAAAGAAATGTCAATCTTCAACATCAAAGATAAATTCTGGGCTAATGCTGAAGAAACAGTAAAGAAGATCCGTGAAAACACAGATTGTATCGTAAATCTTTACGATCTTGATGACAAAGATAAATTAAGAGAAGAAATCGCAGACAGCTACTTATTCGCACAGGCAACTGGTGTAGGAATGAAACCATTAGAAGGACAGACAGTTGTTCCTGATGAAACATACTTCCGTCCAGACCTGATCGTAACAGATACAGTTTACGCTCCAAGAGAGACAGAAACATTAAGACTTGCTAAGAAAGCTGGATGTAAGACAATGAACGGTCTTGGAATGATGTTATTCCAGGGAGATGCTGCTTTCCACTTATGGACAGGAAAACATATGCCAATCGACCATATGAAAGAAGTATTAGATATCAAATATGACTAGGATCAGTCATAACCATATAGCAAACGAGAGGAATTATTAAAATGGATAAAAAATACATACCAAGTGCCTTAGTTCTTTATCTGAACTATTTCATTCATGGAATCGGATGTTCCATCTTAAGTCAGCAGGTAGTAAAAGAAATGCTCGCAAGCCAGTGGGGATTAAAAGATGTTATGGCAGTAACATCCATTGCAGCAGCATTAGGATTGGGACGTTTGATCTCCCTTCCATTTGCAGGACCTTTATCTGATAAATTAGGACGTCGTTTATCAGTGATCATTGGATGTGCTTCATACGTTATTTTCTTAGTAGGGATCGCATTCTCACCAAACACAACAATTGCTTATATCGCAGCAGTTCTTGGTGGTATCGCGAACTCATTCTTAGATACAGCAACATACCCAGCTGTAACTGAAATTATTTACAAATATACAGGTATCGCAACAATGGGGATCAAATTCTTCATTTCTGTTGCACAGTTATTAATGCCTTTCTTCTTAGGTATTGTAGCAGGAACAAGCATGTCATACTTAATGCTTCCAGTTATCGCTGGTGTATGCATCGGTATCATGGGAATCTTAGCAATCTTTGCTCCATTCCCAGCAACATCTGAAGCAGGAAAATCTGAATCTTTCATCAGCAACTTAAAGAATGCACATTTCTCTATCGAGAGTATTGCATTGATCCTGATCGGATTCACAAGTACAGCTACATTCCAGTTATGGTTAAACTGTGCTCAGACATTTGGTACTGAAATTGCAAAAATCCCATCTCAGAACGTATCTGTGATGCAGACATACTATTCTGCAGGTACAATGGTAGCATTATTCGTAACAAGTGTATTGATCACAAAATTCAAACAGGTAAGATTCCTAGTGATCTACCCAGCAATCTCTCTTGTAATGTTAGCATTAGTTTACATGATCAAGACACCTATGATCTGCTATGTTGGAGCATTCGTGATCGGATATGCTGCAGCAGGTGGAGTACTTCAGATGGCAACAGCCGTTGTAAATGATCTGTTCCCTAAGATCAAAGGAACGATCACAAGTTTAGTTATGATCGCATCTAGCTTATGTAACTACACAATCTTAACAGCAGCTGCAAAAATGACATCTACAAGCGTAATTATGATGAATATTGTAATTACAGCAATCGGAATCTTATTAGCACTTTTCGTAAACGTACGTTATGGTGTATTATTAAAGAATGCAGAAGAAGCATCTAAAAATTAATTAGTATTGGTAACAGGAACTCCCGAGGTTTATGCTTCGGGAGAATGTTCAGACAATAGGAGGAAATTGTCAATGAATACAGTAAAAGTAAGAAATATTGAAATCGGAAGCGGAGTTCCTAAAATCTGTGTACCTATCGTAGGTGTTACAAAAGATGAAATCATCGCAGAAGCGAAAACATTTGACAGCATCCCTGTAGACGTTGTGGAATGGCGTGTTGACTGGTTCGAAGGAGTATTCGAATTCGATAAAGTAGAAGACGTATTAAAAGACTTAAGAGAAGCTTTAGGTGAAACACCAATTCTTTTCACATTCCGTACATCAAAAGAAGGTGGAGAAAAAGCAATCGAAGCAGAACCTTACAAAGAATTAAACATCGCTGCTGCAAAAACAGGATATGTTGATCTTGTAGATGTAGAAGCATTCACAGGTGATGAGATCGTAAAAGCAATCGTAGCAGCTGCTCATGAATGTGGAGTAAAAGTTGTTGCATCTAACCATGATTTTAACAAAACACCTGAAAAAGATGAAATCGTAAGAAGACTTTGCAAAATGCAGGAACTTGGTGCTGATATCCCTAAGATCGCAGTTATGCCAACTTGCAGACGTGACGTATTAACACTTCTTTGTGCAACAGAAGAAATGTATACAGAACATGCAGATCGTCCGATCATCACAATGTCTATGGCAGGAACAGGGCTGATCAGCCGTCTTTGCGGTGAAGTATTCGGATCTGCTCTTACATTCGGAGCAGCGAAAAAAGCATCTGCACCTGGACAGGCAGCAGTCAATGACTTAAATAATATGCTTCAGTTCCTTCATGAAAATCAGGGATTATAAGAACTGAATCTTTAAAAATTAAATGCAGAAGAGGAGAAGATTCGCAGTTATTCTTTTCCTCTTTTTTGAATACATAAAAAATATCTATTGATTTTTAAAAAAAGATTTATTTGTTTTATGCATAAATAATTGTTATAGTATTAACGAGATTGTTAAGGAATTAACCTTGGGTGAAATAGAAATATTGGTTTTTCAATGGGGAATATCTGATATTAATAGATAAAATCTATGATATATATAGACGAAAAATATTTGCTGAAATCCTATTTTTTCGGTATAATTTAGTAGGGCAAATCGTTAAAGTTTTGCCATAGTTTGTGAAAATAAAGACTTTTGTTATAGAAAGTAGAAAGAGGTGAATCATGCTAAAATGGCTTGATGAGAATCTGGAAGAATTTCTGATGGTAGCATTATTGATTGCAATGACAGTGATCATGGGAATCCAGGTATTTGCAAGATATGCACTTGGAGCTTCTCTTTCATGGTCAGAGGAACTGACAAGATATTTGTTTATCTGGTCAGGCTTTATCAGTGTTAGTTATTGTACTAAGAAATGTATTTCCATTAAAATTGAACAGTTTGTAGCAATGTTTCCAAGAAGAGGGAAAGCATTGTTCAAAGTGGTGAACCACACGATCGAACTTGCCTTGTTTTTATATCTGATTCCATATGCAGTTCTTTATCTAAAGAGTGCATTTGAAAGTGGACAGGTAAGTCCCGCATGTCAGATTCCAATGTATTATATTCAGGCAGCCCCGCTGTTTAGTTTTGTTTTAGTAGCATTTCGTATCATCCAGCGTTGGATCATTGAATTTAAGATTGTGATCCGCAAAGATGAAGAAAAGGAGGAAAAATAAATGTCAGCAGCAGTCGTATTTTTACTCTTCTTTATTTGTCTGATCATTGCAATTCCGATTTCGATCGCCCTTGGGATCGTATCTGTACTTCCAGGAGCATTTGATCCATCATTTACAGCAAGCGGGACATTTGTCATTCGTTCTATGCTTGGAGGAATTGATAGTTTCCCATTACTTGCAGTTCCAATGTTTGTATTATCTGGAATGATCATGGCAAAAGGGGGAATCTCTAAGAAGATTTTTGACGTTTTTGCATTTTTTATTGGAAAATTAACGGCAGGAATGCCATGTGCAGTAATTGTAACCTGCTTATTTTATGGAGCAATCTCAGGATCTGCACCTGCAACTGTAGCAGCAGTAGGAAGTATGACAATTCCAATCTTAGTTCGTTTAGGATATGACAAATCATTTGCAACGGCGATCGTAGCGGTAGCTGGTGGACTGGGAGTTATCATACCGCCAAGTATTCCATTTATCATGTATGGTATGGCATCCGGGGAATCTGTAAGTGATCTGTTTATGGCAGGAGTTGTACCAGGATTATTGATTGGTGCCTTATTGATGGTGTATGCCATTTATTATTGTAAAAAACATGGAGAAGATAAGGAAAAGATCGCAGCAGAGATCGATCAGTTACATGCAAAAGGATTTATTGGAGTATTTAAAGAAAGCTTTTTTGCAATCTTAAGTCCGGTGATCATCCTTGGATGTATTTACACAGGAATCGCATCCCCAACAGAAGCAGCGGTTATTTCTGTATTTTACTCTTTAGTAGTCAGTTTATTTATCTATAAATCCATGAAATTTAAAGATATCTGGGGAATCATGGTAGAAGGTGTGAGAACATATGCACCTATTCTGTTTATCTTGGCAGCATCCATTGCATTCTCAAGAGTATTAACATTGATGCGTGTACCACAGTCCATTAGTGCATGGATCTTAGGTAACTTCCATAATAAGATTGTGATCTTGCTTGTGATCAATATATTCTTGTTGATCGTAGGTATGGTCATGGATACGACACCAGCGATTCTTATTTTGACACCAATTTTATTACCAATTGTTACAGCAATCGGTATGAATCCAATTCATTTTGGTGTTATGATGGTTGTAAACCTTGCAATCGGTTTCGTTACACCACCGATTGGAGTCAACTTATTTGTGGCATCATCCTTAACGGATATTCCGGTGATGAAGATTGCACAGAAAGCAATGCCGCTGATTATCTGCTTCCTGATCGCATTACTTCTGATCACATTTATTCCACAGATCAGTCTGGCACTTTTATAAGGAGGTTTAGGATTTCATGAGAAAAATCATAAAAAGATCCGTTGTTGTTCTTCTTGCAGGAGTTTTATTATTTAGTTTATCTGGATGCAAGAAGAAACAAAAGAAAGACGAAGTACAAAGATATGCATGGCCGCTTGGAACTTCCAGTCCGGAAGATACGGTAACGCAGTTATATGCAGAGAAATTTGCAAAAGAAGTTTCTAAGTTAAGCCATGGAAAGATGAAGATCGAAGTTTATCCAAACAGTACATTGGGAGGAGACCGTGAGCTTCTTGAGAGCTGTAAAGATGGAGATATTCCATTTGTAGTGCAGAATACTGCACCACAGGTAACATTCCTTCCAGATACAGCAGTGTTTGACCTGCCAAGTGCATTTACAACGATTCAACAGGCACGAGCAGCTGTTGATAATGAAGAGTTCTATCAGAAGATGGAGAAAGTCTATCAGAAGGGTGGATACAAATTACTTGGATATGCCGATCAGGGATTCCGTGTTATGTCTACCAATAAGAATGTTAAGAGTATTAACGATTTCAAAGGACAGAAGATCCGTACGATGGAGAACAGCTATCATTTGAAGTTCTGGAAGACACTTGGAGCGAATCCAACACCAATGACATTCAGCGAAGTTTATATCGGACTTCAGCAGGGAACGATCGATGCACAGGAGAATCCTTACGAAGTTATCGTTTCTAGTAAATTATATGAACAGCAGGATTATGTTGTAGAGACAAACCATTTGCCACATTATATTTCGCTGATTGTCAGTGATGAATTCTATAATAGTCTGTCAAAAGATCAGCAGAAGATCATCGATCAGGCATCACAGACAGCGAAAGTGTATGCGAGAGAAGCATCTGATAAGCGAATTGCAGACCGTATCAAGATCATTGAAGACAGTGGTACAAAGATTGTGAAACTTGATACAAAGACACAGAAAGAGATGCGTAAGCAGGCACAGCCAGTTTATGATGCGATTAAGAAGAGTATCTCAAAAGATATTTATAATGCATATTTAAGTGGTGTAGAGAAATAAAATGAATGATATGAGACTAGAATTTTTGAAAAAAAACTGGTCTCATATTTTGTTTTCTTCTTGCTAATTATAAAAAGCTGTTATAAAATAAACAAGATTGAACAATGTAAAGATGTAAAAAGGAAGATAAATTATGTTTCAGAAATTCTACCCGTCCGAAGATATCAGAAGTACTTATGATATTGATTTCGAACGATACTACAAAGAAGGATATCGAGGAGTGATCTTTGATGTCGATAATACGTTAGTACCACACAATGCACCAGCAGATGAACGTGCAAAGAAGTTATTTAAGAGACTGGATGCGATGGGGATGCAGTATTGTTTTACAAGTAACAATAAAGAACCAAGAGTGAAAGCGTTCTGCGAGGCAGTTGGTGGAAAACATTATGTATACAAAGCAAATAAACCATCGATCAAAGGATATGAGACAGCAATGAAATTGATGGGAACGGATAAGAAGAATACATTCTTCGTTGGAGATCAGTTGTTTACAGATGTTTATGGAGCGAACAGAACAGGTATACATAGTATTCTTGTAACACCGATGAATCCGAAAGAAGAGATTCAGATCGTCATAAAGCGTTATTTTGAAAAGATTGTGTTGTGGCAGTACCGTAAGAAAAAACATTAATGAAATAATAAAAAACATGGGTCAGATCTTTGTTATCTGGTCCATGTTTTTTATTATTTACAATATATTTTTTATCTTTCAAAGAAAGGTTTGAAATCAAAATTATGATCTTAGATGAAATCCTGACGTTCTAATGCAACTAAAATGTCACGACCTTCTTTTACACCTTCGATGATACGACGTGTCTGAGCACTGTCACCGATATTAAGTACTTCAACACCTTCATAGATGAAGTGGTTGTATAATTCCTGAAGAGAAGGAGTTGCAGACTGCATTCCAAGACATACAAATCCATAATCGAAGTCTAATTCAAGATCTTTATAGTCATGTCTTACAATAAAGCTGTGATCTTTAACTTCTAATAAAGAAGCATTTGGATACTGATTTACTTTATTCTTATTCATGAATTCGATAGAACCAGTCTTAGTGATAAAGTCAAGGTTCTCACCGAAGTGAGCTTTCTGCTCAACGATCGTTACATCAGCTTTTCTAGGAACAAAGAATTCAACAACGTCAAGTCCTACGTTACCACCACCGATCACAACAACTTTCTTACCAGATAAATCTTCTGGATAAGAATCTACGTGATCTACCAGATCAAAGATCGTAGATACATTACCTGCTTCTAAGTTCTCCTTTAATCCAGGGATATTTGGAAGAAGAGGAACGGATCCTGTTGCGTTAACAACGATATCTGGTTTGAAACCTTCGATAAATTCGATAGAAGCTTCTGTATTCTTACAGATAAACAGGTTCTTAAGTTTCATTGCACGACGTTCTAAGTACTGAGGGAAATATCCAAGACGTTGTTTGTTAGGCATCTTTCCTACACGTCTGGCAAGTCCACCGAGTTCTCCTGATTTCTCGATCAGAACAGTTGCACATCCAACTTCAGCAGCTGTGCATGCAGCTTCAAGACCAGCAGTACCACCACCAACAACGACAACGTTACATGGTTTCTTTAATTTCTTATCTTTATATAATGAACCTGAAATAAGAGCAGGATTGATGCTGCATCTGATAGGTTCATCCCCTAATGTTGCTGTACATCCATTGTTACATGAGATACAACGATTGATATCATCTGTGTTACCAAACTGAACTTTATTTACCCATTCAGGATCAGCGATCAGTCCACGTCCGATTGCGATCAGATCTGCTTCACCATCTTCAAGAATACGGTTTGCAACTTCTGGTTCACGGATATTACCACTTGTCTGACAAGGCTTTCCAGTCTTTTCTTTGATTGATTTAGACATATAAGATTTCCATCCATCTGGAAGGTAATCTGCATCATACTGGTACTGGATAGAACATGTAAGTCCAGCAGAAACATCAAATACATCAACGTAATCTTTGAAATATTCAACGATCTCTAATGTATCATCTAATGTGTTACCACCTTCAGCAAGTTCATCAGCACTGATTCCTAAGAAGATAGGAATATTTTCACCAACTGTCTCACGAACAGCTTTTAATACTAATGTAGTGAAACGTGCACGATTCTCTTTAGATCCACCAAATTCATCAGTACGGTCATTTGTTGTTGGAGATAAGAACTGGTTTAATAAATAACCATGTCCAGCCTGAATCTCAACAGCATCAAATCCTGCTGTAACTGCACGTTTTGCTGCTTCAGCAAATTTATCAACGATCGTGTAGATTTCATCTGTTGTTAAAGCACGAGGAATATCACCACCAACTCTGGATGGAATATCAGATGCAGATACTGGCTGGATGTTTGTCATCTTACCATTTGCTACAGAACCAGCATGGTTTAATAAGATGCTGATTTTGGATCCGCAGTCATGGATGCTTTCACATAATCTGTATAATCCAGGAATATAGTTATCGTGGTCGATACGAAGCTGGTATGATCCGCTTGCTCCCTGTGGTGAATAAACACTCGCAGCTTCAATTGTGATCAGACCTGTTCCGCCCTTTGCACGCTGTTTATAATAATCAATGATTCTCTCATTTACTTCTCCGGTATGCTCAGCAAAATTTGTTCCAATGGGAGTCATGACAATTCTGTTCCTTAATGTCATAGATTTTACTGTGTACGGTTCAAATAATTTACGGAAATTCTTTGCTGCCATAATTATGATCCTCCAATTTGCTTAATAGTTTTCTAAAAATAATTATAGCAAAGTAGATATATAAATGCAATGAAGAATATGGTATACTATCCATAAATAAATTTTATGAATTGAAAGGGAATAGATTATGAATTTGAATCATTTGTACTATTTTCGGGCATTAGCTAAGGAAGAACACTATACTAGAACTGCAGATATGTTGTCCATTACGCAGCCAAGTTTAAGTCATGCGATCTCATGTCTTGAGAGTGAATTAGGAGTGAAATTATTCGAAAAACAGGGGAGAAATGCAAAATTAACGAAATATGGAGCATTGTTTTTACGTTATGTGGAGCAGTCGCTGGATATGTTGGATGAAGGAAAAAGGGTGGTAACAGAAACATCAGGAACCAGCGGTGGATTTATTGATATGGGGTATATATTTACTTTGGGAAGTCATTTTATTCCAAATCTGATCAAAGGTTATCTGGAAGAAAAAGGGAAGAATCATATTCATTTTTCATTTGGACAGGGAACGACGAAGAAAATCGTGGAAGAATTAAAAGATGGGAAATATGATCTTGCATTTTCTTCTTATGTGGAAGGGGAAGATGAACTTGAATTTATTCCGGTTGGTCAGGAAGAACTGGTTTTGATCACACCAAAGGACCATCCATTGGCTCAAAAGGAAGAAATCGATCTTCTGGATACAATTGAATATGATTACGTATATTTTACAAAGAACAGTGGATTAAGGCCAGTGATCGACAGTTGTTTTTCAAGGATTAAAAGGCAACCAACGATTGCATATGAAGGGGAAGAAGATTCTTCTGTTGCAGGGCTTGTTGCAGCAGGATTTGGAATTGCGATTGTTCCAAAGATTCCGCTTCTTGATACAATGGATGTGTGTGTTCGTCCGATCATATCACCAGAGATCGAACGATATATATATCTTGTACTAAAAAAAGAAAAATATCTGACACCGGTTGTGAAAGATTTTATTTCATTTATCACAGATCAAAGTGAATTTGCCTAAATTATAGAGGCAATGAATTGAAAAAATATAGGAATGTATGATATACTGAACAAGACCACACTTCATTATCTGAGAAGTATGGGGACATTTAGTATAGAAAAGGAAAGAACAAGAAGATGAGTCAGTTAGAAGAGATTAGAGAGAGATTAGATCTGTGTGATAAGAAGATTGTCTCTGTATTAGAAGAGAGAATGGATATCATCAAAGAGATCATGGTCTACAAGAAAGAGAATGGATTGCCAATCCTTCAGCCAGAACAGGAAAAGAGACAGCGTAAGATGCTGCTCACACATGTGGATGAGAATACCTATAAGGATGAGATTCTTGATATATTTACTTATATTGTAGAAAACAGCAGAAGAATTCAGGCAAAGACATTATTTACACATAACATCTTATTGATCGGATTTATGGGAGCAGGTAAGAGTACTGTTTCTACATATCTAAGTAAGATCCTTGCATCTCCACAGGTAGAGATGGATGAAGAGATCGTGAAGAAAGAAGGAATGTCTATCAATAAGATTTTTGAAGAATATGGAGAGACATATTTCAGAAACTGTGAGACAAACCTTTTGATTGAGCTTCAGAAGAAGAATAACCAGATCATCTCCTGTGGTGGTGGAGTTGCGCTTCGTGATGAGAACGTTGCTGAGATGAAGAAGAATGGAAAGGTCGTTTTATTAACAGCATCTCCAGAAGTGATCTTAGAGCGTGTCAAAGACAATGATGACAGACCATTATTACGTGGGAATAAGAATACTGAATTTATTTCTAATATGATGGAACAACGCCGTCCAAAGTACGAAGCGGCAGCAGATGTTGTAGTGAACACAGATTATAAGACTGTGGAAGAGATCGCAGAAGAGATCGTTGTGAAGTTAACAAGAGATGCAGATTAATCAGTAACATACAAGTTTTGCCCCTGTTTATGGGCAGATGGAGGATGAGCGAATGCATGGATTTACCCAGTATACACCAACAAGAATCATTTTTGGAAAAGAGACACAGAAGCAGGCAGGAGAACTTGCGAAAAGCCTGAAAGCTTCCAAAGTATTCGTTGTCTATGGTGGAGGAAGTGTTGTAAGAAGCGGATTACTTGATGAGGTAACTGCTTCATTAGAAGAAGCCGGTCTTGAATATATGACAGTTGGAGGCGTGAAGCCGAATCCAAGGCTTTCATTTGCGAGAGAAGCAGTGAAGAAATCCATTGAATTTGGAACGGACTTTGTATTGGCAGTAGGTGGAGGAAGTGTGATTGATACCTCAAAGGCTGTTGCACATGGAACAGCGAATCCGGATACAGATATCTGGGAGTTCTGGTCTAAGAAACAGACAGTGAAGAAATCTCTTCCTGTTGGAGTTGTATTAACACTTGCAGCGGCAGGAAGTGAGACAAGCGATTCAGCAGTACTTACGAATGAAGAGACGAAGATCAAGAGAGGTCTTTCCACAGATTTCAACCGCCCGGCATTTGCGATCATGAATCCTGAACTTACATATACATTACCAAAGTATCAGGTAGGATGCGGCATTGTGGATATTATGATGCATACATTGGATCGTTATTTTACACAGACAGAGAATAATGAACTGACAGACGAGATTGCAGAAGGTCTGCTTCGTACAGTGATCAGAAATGGTGCGGTTGCGATCAAGGATTCACACGATTATAATGCGATGAGTGAGATCATGTGGGCAGGAAGTCTTTCACACAACGGAATTACAGGACTTGGAGCTGAGAAAGACTTTGCAGTGCATCAGTTAGGACATGAACTGAGTGCGAAGTTTGATATTGCACATGGGGCAAGTTTATCCGCTGTCTGGGGAGCATGGGCAACTTATGTATATGATGCAAAACCAGCCAGATTTGCGCAGTATGCAAGAAGAGTCTGGAATGTAGAAGAAGCTGACGATGTGAAGGCAGCACAGGAAGGAATCCGAAAAACAGTTACATATTTTGCATCACTTGATATGCCGACAAGTTTTCGTGAGGCGAAAGAAATTGGTTCAAAAACAGACGAAGAAATGAAGCAAATGGCACATGGATGTTCCTATGAAGGAACCAGAACGATCGGTTCATTTAAGGTCTGTGATGAGAATGATATATACGAAATCTATAAATTAGCAAATAAATAGTTGATTCAACTATAGATTTAAGATAAAATAAAAAAAGATATAATTTAAGGAGGACAATTATAATATGGTTACAGCAGGAGATTTTAAGAATGGATTAACAATTCAGTTCGAGAATAATATTTACCAGATCATCGAATTCCAGCATGTAAAACCTGGAAAGGGAGCAGCGTTCGTACGTTGTAAATTAAAAAATATCAAGAACGGTGGAGTTGTTGAGAAAACATTCCGTCCAACAGAGAAATTTGAAAACGCTCATATCGAACGTAAAGAAATGCAGTATCTGTACAATGATGGAGAATTATTCTACTTCATGGATAACGAAACATTTGATCAGATCGCATTAGGACCAGATGTTATCGGAGATTCTTTAAAATTCGTTAAAGAAAACGAAAACGTTACGATCGTTTCTCACGCAGGAAATGCATTCCAGGTTGAGCCACCAATCTCTGTAGAATTACTTGTTACAGAATGTGAACCAGGAGAAAAAGGAAACACAGCACAGGGTGCTACAAAACCATGTATCGTTGAAACAGGTGCTCAGGTAATGGTACCATTATTCGTTAACGAAGGTGATACGTTAAAGATCGATACAAGAACTGGAGAATATTCTTCAAGAGTATAATCTTGTTATGAAAGATAAGAATCGTGGAATTATATGCATCATACTGTCAGCTTTTTCCTTTGCCCTTATGGCATTGTTTTTAAAGCTGTCAGGAGATCTTCCAGCGATCGAGAAGAGTTTTTTCCGCAATTTAGTTGCGGCGGTCATTGCGTTTATCATGATCATTCGCAACAAGGAAAAGATTCAGATTCAGAAAAGAAATTTGCATTGGTTTATTCTAAGGTCCCTTTTTGGGACCTTAGGTATTTTCTGCAACTTTTATGCGGTAGATCACCTGGTGCTTTCAGATGCTTCATGTCTAAATAAGTTATCGCCATTTTTTGTTATTGTATTTTCTTATTTAGTACTGAAAGAGAAGATCACACCGACACAATGCGCATGCGTGATCGCAGCTTTTGTCGGTAGTTTATTTATTGTAAAACCAAGTTTCGCAGGCGGGATGACACCAGCAGCTGTGATCGGCTTTGCAGGAGGAATGTGTGCAGGTTTTGCATATACCTGTGTGAGAAAACTTGGACTTAGAGGAGAAAGAGGACCAATGATCGTGCTTTTCTTCTCAACATTTTCTATGTTGGCGTGTGTACCATATTTGATCATGGATTTTCATCCGATTTCAGCAAGGCAGTTATTCTTTTTGTTATTAACAGGATTAGCTGCTGCAGGAGGACAGTTTGGAGTCACAGCGGCATATACGTATGCACCAGCAAGGGAAATTTCTGTATATGATTACACACAGATCATGTTCTCAGCAATTATGGGATTCTTCGTTTTTGGACAGCTTCCAGATATGCTGAGTTTTGTAGGATATTGTGTGATCATTGCAGCAGGAGTGATTATGTTTCTTTATAATAAGAGACGTGGAGGAAATTAGATGAAATTCATATCATGGAATGTCAATGGGATCAGAGCATGTGTGAAGAAAGGATTTTTGGATTTTTTCAATGAGACAGATGCCGATATCTTCTGCATTCAGGAAAGTAAGATGCAGGAAGGCCAGCTTGACCTGAATCTTCCGGAATATCACCAGTACTGGAATTATGCAGTGAAGAAGGGATATTCAGGAACAGGCATTTTTACAAAAGAAGAACCGATCAGCGTTTTTTATGGTCTTGGGATAGAAGAACATGATCAGGAAGGACGTGTGATCACACTGGAGTTTAAAGATTATTACTTTATCACAGTGTATACACCGAATTCACAAAGTGAACTGGCAAGGCTTTCTTATCGAATGAAGTGGGAAGAGGATTTTCTTGCTTATTTGAAGAAGTTAGAAGAGAAAAAGCCGGTGATCTTTTGTGGAGATCTGAATGTTGCAGTCGAGGAGATCGACCTTAAGAACCCGAAGACAAATAGAAAAAATGCTGGTTTCACGGATGAAGAACGTGAAAAAATGAGAACAATCCTTAACAATGGATTTATCGATACCTTCCGTTATTTATACCCAGACCAGACAGGAATCTACTCCTGGTGGTCTTACCGCTTCAATGCGAGAAAGAATAACGCAGGGTGGCGTATTGACTATTTTATTGTGTCAGAGTGCTTAAAAGATCGTATCAGTGATGCGAAGATCTTAACAGATGTGATGGGATCAGATCACTGTCCGATTGAGTTGGATTTCAAATGAAAATTACCGACCGTGGATGGAAACAGATAATAAGAACAGAAAGAGGTAAAATCAGATGGTAGAATTAACAAACAAAGAATTCTTTCAGGATTTAGATCAGACAATTGCAGCTCAATTATTTGAACAGACAACGTATCCATGGGAGATTCTTCCATTGATCAAAGATTTTGTACTGGAAGTTGGACCAACACTATCAGTAGATGAATATGATCAGGTAGAAGAAGATGTATGGATCGCGAAAAGTGCAACGATCGCCAAGACGGCAACGATCAATGGACCAGCGATCATTGGTCCAGATACAGAAGTGCGTCCAGGAGCATTTATCAGAGGAAATGCATTGATCGGGGCAGGATGTGTTGTAGGAAATTCTACAGAGATTAAGAATGATATTTTATTTAATAATGTTCAGGTACCTCACTACAACTATGTAGGAGATTCTATTTTAGGATATAAGTCTCATATGGGAGCCGGATCTATCACATCGAATGTAAAATCTGACAAGACAAACGTTGTGATCAAAAACGGAGAAGAAAAGATTGAGACTGGAAGAAAGAAGATCGGTGCGATCTTAAGTTCTCGTGTAGAAGTGGGATGCGGAACTATCTTGAATCCAGGATCAGTGGTTGGTCATGATACCAATATTTATCCATTATCTATGGTACGTGGATGTATCGCACCAAACAGCATCTATAAGAAAGCAGGAGAGATCGCTCAAAAACGATAGGACCTGTAATGGAGGGAAACCATATGAAAGGTGCAAAATATATACTAACAGTAGCAGTGATCGCAATGAGCAGCGTGATGATGACGGGATGCTTTAAGCCGTCAAAAGATGCTGTCGTGGAATCAAAATATTATCAGAGTCTTAAAGATGAAAGAGATAAACTGTCTGTTCAGTTAAAAGAAGAAAAGAAAAAAACAAGTTCACTAAATAAGAAGATCAAAGCAATCCATGCAACTTCTGGAGATCAAAAGATTGCAGACTATAAAAGTCGTGTCAAAGACAGCAGGATCATTAAAGTTGACTTTGCAACGAATACGATTAAGAATCAGAGTTTTGCAGTAACGAATATTCCAGTCTGCAAATATGTAAAGAAGATTGTAACTGGATGTAATCGAATGATCGGAATCACACCAACCGATGTAGAAAAGCAGTATAAACAAAGTTATTCATATGCGTTGATCGATGAAGATAATACAACGTTTGAATTCAAAGTTTATGGTGACAGTTATATTGTGTTTGATGAGATTCCAGAGAATGTTTACGCATATAATGGTGCTTCAACCGTTGGAGATGCGTTGATCGATGCCAAAGAGCAGAAGAATTACAGTAACGTAGCAGCAAGAATTGCAGATGCCCAGATTGTTGTAACAGATAAGAAGATGAAATTTAATGATACAGCGATCAAAGTATCTAAGATTATTGAGAAAGCGAAGAAGTTATCTGGAAAAGATGCCACACTGGATACAGCCTCATGGAATGAGTATCGTTTCTATACAAGTGGTACATTAACAAAAATACTTCTCGGAGATCGTACTGTCATTGGAATCGAAGATAAGAATGGAAAACAGACTTTTTATCAGATCAGTGACAAACAAAAGAAGAATCTGAAAAAATATATGAAATAATAAATGAAAGAAAGACGTTTTGACGTATTGAAAACATATGTCAAAACGTCTTTTTTTCGTGCTTTTATGAGCAAAGATGAACATAATAAAAATTTCTTTGAATCAGTTATTATAAATTTTTATAATGATATTTGTTGACATGTATACAAAAATCTTATATAATCCAATTCATATAAAACATACAGAAATAGTATGAAATTAAAATAAAGGAGAAGAAACCATGAAAATAAGACAACAAAGAACTATAGAAAAGAATATCTGTAAGAAAATGATCCTTTTAAGTTTCTGTATGATTCTTATGGTTTCTATGGCAGGATGTGGAAATAAGAGAAAAGAAAATCTTACGATCACAAATGTCTCTTATGATCCGACAAGAGAGTTTTATGAGAAATACAACAAAGATTTTATCAAATATTATAAAGACAAATATGGAAAGAAAGTCAAAGTGATCCAGTCCCACGGTGGTTCTGGAAGTCAGGCAAGATCAGTAGTAGAAGGAAGCAATGGTGATGTTGTAACACTGGCCTTAGAACATGATATTTCGCTGATCGAACAGACAGGACTTATAAATAAAGGGTGGCAGAAGAGATTTTCAAATGATTCTGCACCATATACGTCAACGATCGTCTTTCTTGTAAGAAAAGGAAACAAGAAAAGCATCAAAGACTGGAAAGACTTGATCAAAAAAGGAGTGGAAGTCATCACACCAGATCCAAAGAGCAGCGGGGGTGCCTGCTGGAACTTCTTAGCAGCTTATGGTTATGCGATTGATACTTATCACGATCAGAAAAAGGAAGAACAATTCCTGACAAAATTATATCAGAATGTATCTGTTATGGATTCAGGAGCCAGAGGTTCTACAACAACCTTTGTAGAAAATAAAAAAGGTGATGTCTTGATCGCATGGGAGAATGAAGCAATTCAGACAGTTAAGAATTATCCAGATAAATACGAGATCATTACACCAAGCATCAGTATCTTGGCACAGCCAAGTGTAAGCCTTGTTGATGATAACGTAAAGGTCAATGGAACAAAGAAGATCGCAACAGAGTATTTAAAATATCTCTACAGTGACAAAGCACAGAAACTCGCAGCCGAAGAAGGATACCGGCCATCGAATGAAAGAATCTTAAAACAGTATCAAGGTAAATTTAATCTGAACATGAAACTATATAAGATCAGTGATTTTGGAGGATGGGATCAGGCTTACAAGAAATATTTTGAAGATGGAGCGTTGTTTGACAAGATTTATATAAATCAATAAAAAGGCAGGAATGAAGATGAGTAATACAAATAACGAGAATAGGACATTAAAAAAAGCGAAAAAAGCAAGGGTCATTCCAGGGTTCGGATTAACGATGGGAGTTACAGTAACGATGTTATCATTGATCGTACTGATTCCATTAGCATCCGTATTTGCATACGCACTAAAATTATCGCCGAATGAATTCTTTATATTAATATCGAAAGAAACAGTAAGAAATGCATTTATCACAAGTATCGGAAGTTCGTTTATTGCAGCATTGATCAATGTTGTGTTTGGGCTGATCATCGCATGGGTACTTGTAAAATATGAATTTCCGGGGAAACGATTAATGGATGGGATGATCGAACTTCCTTTTGCACTGCCAACCGCAGTTGCTGGTATTACATTATCAAAAATGTATGCAGAAGATGGAATGATCGGACGATACTTTGCACACTTTGGGATTAAGATTTCTTATACAAGGATCGGACTTTTGATCGCACTTGTGTTTATTGGGATTCCATTCATCGTAAGAGCGGTTCAGCCAGTGCTTGAGAAAATGGATGACCAGTATGAAGAAGCAGCGTATATGTTAGGTGCAACACCGACAAGAACATTCTTTAAAGTCATTTTACCAGAATTAAGACCTGCATTATTAACAGGATTTGGACTGGCATTTGCAAGGGGAATCGGGGAATACGGAAGTGTGATCTATATCTCAGGAAACAGTGCCAAGGAACATACACAGATGATCTCTTATGTGATCATGCAGAAATTAAACTATATCGACTATAAAAGTGCAACAGCTATTGCTCTTGTCATGCTAATCATTTCCTTTGTGATGTTATTTGTGATCAATATCATACAGGTAAGACAGGCAAGAAGAGTCAATGCACAGTAAGGAGAAGATCATGAATGAACAGCAGAAGTTTGAAAAAAGAAAACAGCGAACGAAGATCATCCTGATTACGATCAGTGTTTTATTTATGATCGTCATGTTGGTCTTACCGTTATTTTCCGTTATTACAAATTCATTAAGTGAGGGATTTAAATTTTATGTGAGTTCCATATCAACGGAGTATGTAAGAAGCGCTTTATTTGTAACGATTCTGGCAACACTTGTTGCGGTAGCGATCAATACATTTTTCGGGATCATGGCGGCATTTTTATTGACCAAATTCAGTTTCAAAGGAAAACAGGTTTTGGCAACTTTGATCGATATTCCATTTTCCATTTCACCAGTTATCGTAGGACTTGCATTCTTGATGACATTTGGAAGACTTGGATGGATGTATCCAGCGATCCGAGCGATCAACACCTTCTTTGGAACGAATATCCGAATTGCATTTGCAATTCCAGGAGTCATTTTAGCAACCATTTTCGTTACCTTTCCATTTGTGTCAAGGGAGATCATACCGATCTTAAACTCACAGGGAAAAGACGAAGAAGAGGCAGCAGCATTGATGGGAGCCAGTGGATTTACGATCTTTCGAAAGATCACACTTCCTCAGATGAAATGGGGATTGATCTATGGGATCATCTTATGTAGTGCCAGGGCATTAGGAGAATTTGGTGCAGTTAATGCACTTTCCAAAACAAGAGGTGAGACATTTACCTTACCATTGGAGATCGATGCCTTATATATGTCAGGAACAACATCATCGATCACAGCAGCATTTGCAGTATCATCAGTCTTAGTATTGATCGCGGTCGTTGTACTGATCTTAAGAAATATTGCATGGTACCGCTCACAGGACAAACAACAGGGAAAGGACGGAAGATAAAATGTATGTCGAAATGAGAAATATCTATAAACAATACGGAAACTTCCGGGCATCAGATAATGTAAGTTTTGGAATTGAAAAAGGGAAACTTGCAGCGTTGCTTGGGCCAAGTGGAAGTGGAAAGACAACCCTGCTTCGAATGATCGCAGGATTGGAAAATCCAAATGCAGGAGATATCTTTATTGATGGAAAGAGAGTTAATGATATTCCGGCAGCAAAACGAGGAATTGGATTTGTATTTCAAAGTTATGCACTATTCCGATATATGACAGTCTTTGATAATATCGCATTTGGACTAGAGATTGCAAAAATGCCGAAGAAACAGATCAAAGAACGAGTTTTTGAATTGCTAGAATTAACGGGATTATCAGGACTTGAAAATAGATATCCGAACCAGTTATCTGGCGGGCAGAGACAGAGAGTTGCATTTGCAAGAGCATTGGCTCCAAATCCACAGGTATTACTTCTTGATGAACCATTTGCAGCGATCGATGCAAAAGTAAGATCAGAGCTTCGACTTTGGCTAAAAGAAATGGTATCAAAGCTTGGTATCACAAGCATTTTCGTTACACATGATCAGGATGAAGCCGTAGAGGTTGCTGATGAGATCTTGATTACGAATCATGGGAAAATTGAGCAGATGGGAAGCCCGTTAGAGATTTATAAATCACCAAAGACGCCATTTGTAGCTCAGTTTGTTGGAAGATCATCCATCGTAGAAAATTATGAATCCTTAAAAGGATTTGAAAAAATAGAACATGCACAGAAAGCGATCGTCAGACCAGAATTCCTTGAGTTAGCAAAAAAAGGGAAATTAAAACGATATATGAGTGCATCAGAAAAAGGAATTGTCGAAGATGTGATCTTTAGTGGAAGTCGCCTGGATGTAGTTGTAAATATCAATGGGATCAAAGTGACAGCTGAGAGATCTTTGGAAAAAGATCCAGTAACCGTTGGAGAAGAAGTTGATATCATCATTTACCGTTTATATGTATTTGATGAAAAGGAAACTTATTTACTAGAGAATAAAGAAATGCAGGAAGGCGATGTCTTCTATATTTAAAAAATATACCAGAAAGGACCGATTATGGAAATTACAAAACAACAGATCATACATACCGATGTCTTGATCATCGGAGGTGGAACAGCTGGATGTTATGCGGCGCTTACGATCAGGGAAAAAAGTGATGCAAAGATCATCATCGCAGAGAAAGCCAATATCAAACGAAGCGGATGCTTAGCAGCTGGAGTTAATGCGATCAATGCTTATATCGTAAAGGGAAGAAAACCACAGGATTACGTTGATTATGCAAGAAAAGATGCCGATGAGATCGTACGAGGTGACCTGCTTCTTACCATGTCAGAACGTTTAAATGAAGTGACAAGTAAGATGGAACAGTTAGGATTGGTTATTTTAAAGGATGAAAATGGTGAATATGTTGCCAGAGGAAATCGAAATATTAAGATCAATGGAGAAAATATCAAACCAATCCTTGCAGATGCAGTAAATCAGCTAGATAACGTAGAGGTGATCAATCATTTGAATATCACCGATTATATCGTGGAAGATAATACGATCAAAGGAGCCTTCGGTTTCCATATGGAAAATGGAACAGCTTATGAGATCCGTGCAAAGAAAGTACTTTGTGCAACTGGAGGGGCAGCAGGGCTTTATAAGCCAAACAACCCTGGATTTTCAAGACATAAGATGTGGTATCCACCATTTAACACTGGTGCCGGGTACGCAATGGGAATTGATGCTGGAGCTGAGATGACAACCTTTGAGATGCGTTTTATCGCATTAAGGTGTAAAGATACAATCGCACCAACAGGAACGATCGCACAGGGAGTCGGGGCAAAGCAGGTAAACGCTAAAGGAGAGATTTACGAAGATAAATACGGAATCACAACTTCTCAGCGTGTCTATGGAACAACACAGGAAAACCTGGAAGGAAGAGGCCCTTGTTATCTAAGAACTGAAGGAATTGAGAAGGAAAAAGATACAGATCTTAAGAAAGCATATTTAAATATGGCACCAAGCCAGACTTTAAAGTGGATCGAGCAAGGCAAAGATCCAAGTGAACAAAATGTAGAGATCGAGGGAACGGAACCATATATCGTTGGTGGACATACTGCCAGTGGTTACTGGGTAAACACAAACCGAGAGACAACGATCCATGGGCTGTACGCAGCAGGAGATGTTGCAGGGGGATGTCCACAGAAATATGTGACAGGAGCTTTAGTAGAAGGCGAGATCGCAGCACTGGATATCGTAGAGAAATTAAAAGAGCAGACGTTTGATACAACAGATCACAAAGAAGAACAGTTATTAGACGAGAAAGTGAAAGAATACAACAATATTTTATCAGACAAAGACAGCATTTTTACGATCGAGCAGATGGAAGAAGCAATGCAGAAAGTCATGGATGCTTATGCAGGCGGAATTTCAAGTCATTATCAGTTTAATGAAAACTGCTTAAATCTTGCCAAAGAAAAGATCAACAATCTGATCACATTATCTGGACAGTTAAGTGCCAAGGATTATCATGAATTAATGTTTTATTATGAACTAAAAGAACGATTAACGATCTGTCTGACTCTGATCGAACATTTAAAAGCAAGAAAAGAGACAAGATGGCACAGTTTTGCAGAGAATCTTGATCATCCACAAAAGAGTGATGACTGGAAAAAATACGTCAATACAAAGAAAGTGGATGGAGAGATCAAAGTCATTTTACGAGAACTAGTAAAGGAGGATGAACAATATGAGCATCAGAATTAACAAAAATAAATGCGTTGGATGCAAACGATGCTTAGACGTCTGTCCCGGAAGTTTGATAAAGACCGATGAAACTGGCAAAGCATACATCAAATATCCGAAAGACTGTTGGGGATGTACATCCTGCTTAAAAGAATGTAAAACAGGAGCCATCGCATTTTTCCTAGGAGCCGATATCGGTGGAATGGGAAGTGAAATGACAGTTAACGAAAGCAAAGATACGATTCTCTGGAAGATCAAAAAATATACCGGAGAAGAACAAACCATAGAGATCAACAAGAAAGATTCAAACAAATATTAGATTGGAGGACATCAAAATGAGCGAATTATCACATCTTGACCAGTTGGAGGCGGAAGCAATCTACATCATCCGAGAAGTTGCAGCTTCTTGTGAAAAACCAGTTATGCTATATTCTATCGGAAAAGACAGCTCAGTTATGTTACATTTAGCATTAAAAGCATTCTATCCGGAGAAACCACCATTTCCATTTTTACATGTTAATACAACATGGAAATTCAAAGAAATGATCAAATTCCGTGATGAAACAGCAAAGAAATACGGATTAGAAATGATAGAATACATCAATGAAGATGGTGTAAAACAGGGGGTTAATCCATTTGATAGTGGAGCCGCTTACACAGATATCATGAAAACACAGGCCCTAAAGCAGGCGTTAAATAAATATGGATTTACCGCTGCATTTGGAGGTGGACGTCGTGATGAAGAAAAATCTCGTGCAAAAGAAAGAATCTTCTCTTTTAGAAATGAAAATCAGGCATGGGATCCAAAGAACCAGAGACCAGAAATGTGGAAATTATATAACTCTAAGATCAAAAAAGGAGAAAGCATTCGTGTATTCCCAATCTCTAACTGGACAGAGACAGATATCTGGAAATATATTAAACGCGAAAAAATTGATATCGTTCCATTATATTTTGCAAAAGAACGCCCAGTGATCGAGAGAGATGGAAATATCATCATGGTCGATGATGACAGATTAAAATTAAGACCAGGTGAGAAGATCGAATACAAGAGTGTGAGATTTAGAACCCTTGGATGTTATCCATTAACTGGAGGAGTGGAATCAAAAGCCTCAACACTTGATGAGATCATTGACGAGACATTAAGTGCGGTTTCTTCAGAAAGAACAACCAGAGTTATTGATAATGAAGCAGCAGGAAGCATGGAAAGAAGAAAGAGAGAGGGGTATTTCTAAGATGATAGGATTATTAAAATTTATTACTTGCGGTAGTGTAGATGATGGAAAATCTACACTGATCGGACATATTTTATATGATTCAAAGTTATTATATACAGACCAGGAAGAAGCATTAGAGTTAGACAGTAAAGTTGGAAGCCGTGGTGGAAAGATCGACTATTCTTTATTACTTGACGGATTAATGGCAGAAAGAGAACAGGGAATTACGATCGACGTTGCCTACCGTTATTTTACAACAGAAAAAAGAAGTTTTATCGTAGCAGATACACCAGGACATGAAGAATATACAAGAAACATGGCTGTAGGAGCATCCTTTGCAGATTTAGCAGTCATCTTAATCGATGCATCCCAAGGAGTATTAGTACAGACAAGACGCCACGCAAGAATCTGCGCCTTAATGGGAATCAGACACTTCGTATTTGCAGTCAATAAAATGGACCTTGTAAAATATGATCAGGAAACATTCCGAAAGATCGAGGAACAGATCAAAGAATTACAAGAAGAATTATCACTTGCAAATGTAAAGATCATCCCAGTATCTGCAACAGAAGGAGATAACGTTACAACAAAATCAGATAACATTTCATGGTATACAGGAGAACCATTACTAGAATACCTAGAGACGGTGGATGTACGAGAGAAATCTGAAGAAGAAGGATTCTACATGCCAGTTCAGAGAGTATGCCGTCCAAACCACACATTCCGTGGATTCCAGGGACAGATCGAATCCGGACAGATTTCTGTCGGAGATGAGATCGTGACATTACCAAGCAAAGAACATGCAAAGGTTAAGAGTTTATTAATTGGTGATAAAGATGCACAGACAGCTGAAAAAGGCCGTCCAGTAACGATTCAGTTAGACCGTGAAGTTGATGTATCCAGAGGATGCGTACTGGCCAATAAAACAGAACTTCCAGTCAGCAAATCATTTACAGCGACAGTTCTTTGGATGGATGACGGAGAATTGTTACCAGGAAAAGAATATTTCGTAAAGATCGGAACAAAAGAAATTCCAGGAATCGTAACAAATATTCAGTACAAGATCGATGTCAACACAGGAGAATACATTCCAGCAAACAACTTAAGAAAGAATGAGATCGCAGTATGTGATGTTATCTTGCAGGAAGAAATTGTCTTAGACGAATTTGATGATCATAAAGCATTAGGAGAGCTGATATTGATCGACCGTATCACAAACATGACATCTGCATGCGGAGTGATCAAAAATTCCGAAGTTGACGAAGAAACAGACCTAAAATGCGTCTTTGCACATGGAAAATTAAAAGCCAATGGAGACATCTTTGAAGAATTCTACTACAACATGGAAAGTATGACAGTCACAAAGATCAAACCATCTGGAAAATCCTACACGATCGGAGATGAAATTCCAGTAGAAGGAGAAAGCTATCAGTATCCAGACTACTTTGATGTCATCGTATTCAGAGACAAAGTAGCCGTACAGATCAGAGACAGAAAAGTATCAGCAATTCTTCCAATCGAAGAATACGAATACAAAGGCCTGCCACTGATCAATGGACGAGGATTTAAGATTCTGGTTGATTCCAAAGAAAAAGCAGACAAACTGTTTGCAGAATTAAAAGAACAAGGATATAAACCAGGAAGCGAATTCTTTAACCGTTGGTTACAGTTTGAAGCATATCGTAAGATTGTGTTTAGGGATAGTATTTACTAATTAAATTGTAATTGTATAACGGAAATGTATCGAGTATTCATAAAAACATAAAAAAAGATGGAGGTACGAAAAACGAATTCCATTGACCTTCTGTTAACGAATCTAAAACTTATCAGCCAATACCATTTAACATACACACTGTGTAGTGATTTGAATAGCGTTCCGTTGTATGAGTCAGAAAGAAGATAAGAAGAAATATTTATAAGAAAAAAGGATGACAACATGAGCACTTTTTGAATGCGTTTTTTACAAATTCGCAGCGCCCTGTGGTCGATTGTCTGACCGTAGCTGCGGGCATTTTGGCTCGCAGCCAGGAAGTTATCAAAGGAACAGGCGCGGATCAGCGATTTGTAAAAAACGCTTTCAAAAATGCGGAGTGTCATCCTTTTTTCTTATAAATAGTTCTTCTTATCTTCTTTCTGACTCATACATGCAACACTATTACAAATCAAAACATTGTCTCTATTCATTACTGACAAACTATAAATACTGACAACAAAATGTCACTATTGAATGTCGTCAAAACCATCATATCAATCGCTTGTCCAAACCACCCATTGTATATATAATAATACGTGAAAGGGGATGATACAGAGTGTCTAAGAAATCCGGATTAACAAAAAGACAGAAACTTATCATTGAGATGTTAGCAGCTTTTAATGCTGACGATCCAATTACAATACAGGCAATATCAGAAAAACTGAAATTAAGTTCAAGAACCGTATTAAGAGAAATGCCTCGCATCAACGAATGGTTTGAGGAGAATGACTTTAAACTAGTCAAGAAACCAAGAATCGGGATGTATGTGGATGAAGATGCAGAAACAAGAAACTATATTAAAGAACTCGTAGATATGGATGAGAACAAGCCAGTATACAGTAAAGCAGATCGCCAGATGATCATATTACTTGAATTGTTAACGATCAACGAACCACTCAAATATTTTTACTTTACATCCCTTTTTCATATTTCGGATGCAACATTAAGCAACGACCTGGAAGAGGTTGAAACATGGCTTGATCACTATAATCTGACTCTTTACCGAAGACCGGGAATGGGAATTTACTGGGAAGGAAAAGAGGAAGATTACCGTCAGGCAGTGACAATGGTATTGAGACAAAAGTTAAGAGGACATTCCTTAAAAGTATTGTTTGATGAAGAGAAAAAACTCAAAGAACGAATGTTTCCGAATCTTACGCAAGAAGTGTTAGATGATACAAGAGATATCATTAAAAATATGCAGGGGGTGTTAGATATAGAATATACTGACCATTCCATTAGGCATTTAAGCTTGTATTTATTGATCACACAAAACAGGGTAAGAATGGGACATGAGATCAAAGAAGAGAAAGACGTCAGATCGATCACTCATTTACCAGAATATCAGATTGCAAAATGGCTGGGAGGCAAGTTAAGCAACTTTGAAGGACATCAGCTCTCACAAGGAGAAGTATATAACATAGCAATGCAGCTTTTGGCAGCGAAGATCTGGAAAAACAAAAGTGAGAATAAGATCGATGAAGAAAGTTTTAAAGTCAGGCAGTTGGTCATGCGGATCATTGCTGAGATGGAAATACTTTTAGAAATGGAATTTTTTGAGAATGCAGTGTTGATCGATGGATTATGTAATCATATGAAACCAGCGATCAATCGAATGAAACAAGGTGTATTTACGGAAAATCAATACATTGATTTTTTAGAAGAAAAATATTCCAAAGTTTATGTGGCAACGATCAAAGCGTGTGAGTTCTTAAAAGAAGAATTACATATAAAAAAACTCCCGGAAGGGGAGATGGGGTTTATCGCATTATACTTCTGTGTAGCGGTTGAACAGCAAAAAGATAAAGAAGAAAAGTTATCTGTTTATGTTGCCTGCCCACATGGAGTTGGGACATCCCATATGCTAGCCGTTCATCTGAAAAAAGAATTTCCGCAGCTGATGGTACAAAAGATCATCTCGACAGCAGAGATCAAAGAAGAGGAGCTGATCGAAGAAGGAATTGATTTTATCGTTTCCACAGCAAAATTAAATCTGACATTTCCAAATGTCTATGTGAACTCTATTTTAACAGAGACAGATAAGAAAATGATCAATGCCATGATCAAAAATATCGACAAGAAGAAAAGAAAAAATCCCATAAAGACTGTAAAACCAGTCAAAAGGATTGGAAGAGAAGACATCGAGTATATGACACTTCTTGGAGAAGAGATCTTACAGGTATTAGATAACATTAAAATATCAACAGGTGAAAACATTAAGAATAAGAAACAATTGATCGAATATGCAGGAGAATTATTTGCAAGAAATGAAACGACAGCAACAGAGATTACTTTTGCATTAAACAAACGCGAGAATATCGCAAGCACATTTATTCCGAGTATGAATGCATTATTTTTACATTGTGAAACAAAAGGCATCAGACATTGCAGATTTGGTTTTGTCTATTTAAATGATGAGATCATTGAAGATGGGCAGCCAATCAAGGGTGCGATCTTGATGCTTGTTCCACAGGGAGATGGAAGTAAGGTTTATCGCGAAGTTATGAGTGAAATAAGCGGAGCATTAGCCGAGAAAGACCAGATCATCACTTACTTATTTGACAAAAACAGAAATGCAGTTGAGGCAGAACTTGAAACAAGCCTTGGTAACTATTACGAAAATAAAATGAAGAGAAGATAAAAACAAAAGGAGGATATTGTAAATGAAAAATGGATTACAAAAATTCGGTAAATTTTTAAGTGCAATGGTAATGCCTAATATCGGAGCATTCATTGCATGGGGATTCATTACAGCATTATTTATCGCAGATGGATGGATTCCAAATGCGAAGTTAGCATCAATTCAGCCATACATGTTAACATTCTTATTACCAATGCTAATCGCCTACACAGGTGGTAAACAGGTCGGTGGAGATCGTGGAGGAGTCATGGGTGCGATCGCAGTCATGGGTTGTATCGCCGGAGTTGGTGGATTTGATGGACAGCCAATGTTAATGGGAGCCATGGTAATGGGACCATTTGCAGGATGGGTCATCAAGAAATTTGATAAAGCAATGGACGGACATATGCCAGCCGGATTTGAGATGTTGATCAATAACTTCTCTGTTGGTATTTTAGGAATGATCGTAGCGATCATTGGATACTTTATCATCGGACCATTTATGTCAACCGTATTAGCAGTGTTAACAGCAGGAGTTAACGTACTTGTAAAAGCAAAATTAATACCTTTAGCAGCAATCTTTATCGAACCTGCCAAAGTATTATTCTTAAATAACGCGATCAACCATGGTATCTTTACACCAATTGGTATTGAACAGGCAAAAGAAGCTGGTAAATCTATCATGTATATGTTAGAGGCAAACCCAGGACCAGGACTTGGAGTATTATTAGCATATGCAGTATTCTCTAAAGACAAAGTAACAAAATCATCTGCACCAGGTGCGATCATCATTCATTTCTTCGGTGGTATTCATGAGATTTACTTCCCATATATCCTGATGAACCCAATCGTGATCATCGCTCCGATCGTTGGTAACATTTGTGCGATCACATTCTTCACATTTACAAAATGCGGACTTATTGGACCATCTTCACCAGGATCAATCATCGCTTATTTATCAATGTCACCAAAGAGCCAGATTCCATTAACGATCTTAGGTGTACTGATCGCAACTGTAGTATCATTCTTGATCGCATCACCTATCATTCGTATGTCAGATGGTAAGAGTCTTGAAGATGCACAGGACGATATGGCAGCAAAGAAAGCAGAATCTAAAGGAATCACAGTTGACCCAGGAGAGAAGAAAGACGCAGATAAAGTTAAGAAGATCGTATTTGCATGTGACGCAGGAATGGGATCATCTGCAATGGGAGCTACAAAATTCAGAAATCGTGTGAAAGCACAGCGCCCAGATCTTACAGTGATCAATACATCAGTAGATAACATCCCAGCGGATTGTGATATCGCAGTTGTTCAGGCAGTCTTAGCAGACAGAGCCAGAAAATCTGCACCACAGGCACAGTTAGTTATCATCAATAACTTCTTACAGGATCCAAACTTAGATGGATTATATGAGCAGATGACAGCAAAAGTTGATGCATCAGCACAGACAGCTGCAGCTGTTGAAGAAGTTGAGACACCAGTAGCTACAGGAAATACAAAGATTCTTGTAGAAGAAGGAATCAAAACAGGATTAAAACCAGTCGACAAATTCGAAGCGATCAAAGCAGCAGGAAAACTGTTAAATGAACTTGGATATGTTGAAGAAGGTTATATTGACGCTATGGTAAAACGTGAAGAAACAGTTACAACATACATGGGATTAGGTGTAGCAATTCCTCACGGAACAGGAGATGCCAAGAAGAAAGTACAGAAAACTGGTATCGTAATGCTTCAGTATCCAGAAGGTGTAGACTTTGATGGAGAAAAAGCTCAGTTAGTCTTCGGTATTGCTGGAATCGGTGATGAACATCTTGGATTATTAGCTAAGATCTCTGAAATCATCGAAGATCCTGAAAGATTAGAACAGTTAAAAACAACAAAAAACGTTGACGAAATCATGGAAATGTTTAAATAAGATTTAAACAAAAAAAGGTCAATTTAATAAGCGGGAAATTCTTCTCGCTTATTAAATACCTAAGATATATACTTATAAATTTATATTTTAATTTTAGGAGTGAAGAAAATGAAGAAAGCAATTCAGTTTGGAGCAGGAAATATTGGACGTGGATTTATCGGTGGACTGTTAAGCAAAGCAGGATATCATGTAGTATTCGCAGATGTAAATCAGGAAATCATTGATAAGATCAACGAAGATAAGAAATATACAATTTTTGTAAAAGACGTAGAAAGCAGCGAGATCGTGATCACAGATATCAGCGGAGTAAATTCAACAAAACCTGAACTGATCGATGAAGTAAAAGAGGCTGAGATCATCACAACAGCCGTTGGAGTAAGAATTCTTCCGATCATTGCTCCATCTATCGCAGAAGGAATCAAAGCAAGAAAAGAAAATGGTTCTGAAGAATACTTAAACATCATTGCTTGCGAAAATGCAGTCAAAGCAAGTTCTCAGTTAAAAGAAGCTGTTTATGGAAACTTAAATGACGAAGAAAAAGCATATGCAGACAAATACGTAGGATTCCCAGACTGCTCTGTAGATAGAATCGTGCCTCCAGTACGTTTAGATAATCCAATCGACGTCGTTGTAGAAAACTATTATGAATGGAATGTCGAAGAAGCATCCTTTAAGGGAGCTGTTCCACAGATCGAAGGAATGAATCTTGCAGATAACTTAATGGCATATATTGAAAGAAAATTATTTACATTAAACACAGGACACTGCATCACAGCATATCTTGGAAACTACAAAGGATTCAAAACGATCGATGAAAGTATCGCTGATGAAGAAATATTTAAAACTGTTAAAAAAGCAATGCAGCAGAGTGGTATGGCATTAGTCAACAAATATGGATTTGACAAAGATGCTCACTTTAAATACATCGACAAGATCTTAAATCGTTTCAAAAACCCATACCTTGTAGATGATACAGCTCGTGTAGGTAGAGAACCATTAAGAAAATTAAGTGCAACAGATCGTTTAACAAAACCAACAATGACAGCATTAGAATATGGTCTTCCAGTGGATGCATTATTAGCAGGAATGGCAGCAGCATTAAAATATGATAATGCTGAAGATCCACAGAGCGTAGAATTACAGGATAAGATCAAAGCAAACGGAGTAAAAGCAGCATTAAAAGAAGTATCTGGAATCGCAGATGAAAAAATCTTAGACGAAGTTGTAGCAATTTACGAGGCAATGTAGTCGGAACAATATCAATAAAAAATCAACCAAAAATCAAATCAACACCCTTTTTTCTTAACGCATATAATCATATGAAAAGAGGCGGCCGAAAATATTTCGGTCGCCTCTTTTGGCACTTACATCATTTTATAACAGGATATAAAGAAAACCAATAAGTCTTTTATAGAAAATCTGTTGACAATTAAAAAGGATAGTGGCATAATACAACACATAGAAAATATAAATCATATTAATAAACTATGAAAAGTAGGAAATAAAATAACTGACTGGAAAACCAGAGGTTATGATCAAGGAAGCAGAAGAGACTGCACTTTTGATCATAACCTCTTTTTTTATACAAAAGTGAAGGAGGAAGAAAAATGAGCCAGAGCAGATCACCACAGGAAATCAGAATTCAAAATGAGATCAATCATAAGAAAATAGCGAATGTGCATGAAAACAGAGCTACAGAAATTTTAAAGAAAGTAAGAGAAAGTAAACCTCAGATTGATATAGAAAGAGGGTTATATTTTACAAAATCTTTTCAGAAAACGGAAGGACAGCCATTGATCTTACGATGGGCAAAGGCATTAAAATATTATGCCGAAAATGCAAGCATCTATATTGATGAAAATCAATTAATCGTAGGAAGAAGTGGAAAACCAGGAAGATATGGGATTCTTTATCCAGAACTCGATGGAGATACCTTAGATGAAGCAATCAAAACATTACCAAGCAGAGATGTATCACCATTTGATATTACTCCGGAAGATGCGAAGATCATTACAGAGCAGATCACACCTTACTGGAAAGGGAAGACGTTTCATGAGGATCTTGCAAAAGCACTTCCGAGGGAAACAAAAAAACTTACTTATAATGGAGATAAAGAGTTGACTTCAAGATATATTGTCAATGAAACAGCATCTTTTCGATCATCACTGCAATGGGTACATGATTACGAAATTGTTCTCGAGAAAGGATTTGAGGGAATTAAAGAAGAAGCCTTAGAAAGATTACAGCAATTAGATTCAGATAGTCCGGTGGATCAGACAGAGAAACGACCATTCCTAGAAGCACAGATCATAACAAGTGATGCGATTATCTTATGGGCAGAACGACATGCAAAACTTGCAAAAGAATTATCAGCAAAACAAAGGGATGCGGATAGGAAAAAAGAGCTTAAGATCATAGCAGAAATCTGCGAAAGAGTTCCAAGATATCCGGCAAGAACTTTTTATGAAGCATTGCAATCCCAATGGTTTACACAGATGTTTTCAAGAATTGAGCAAAAGACAGGAACGATCATATCCAATGGCCGAATGGATCAATATCTGTATCCATTTTACCAAAAAGACATCAAAGAAGGAAGGATCACGGATGAACAAGTACAGGAATTATTTGAATGCATGTGGGTAGCAATGTCCGAATTTGTTGATCTGTACTTATCAGAGGCAGGTGGATCTTTCAATGAAGGATATGCTCACTGGGAAGCTGTGACAATCGGCGGAACGACAAAGAAGGGATACGATGCAACGAATGAATTAACTTATATCTTATTAAAGTCCAAACGAGAATTTCCGCTAAATTATCCCGACCTTGCGGCAAGGATCCATATGGGAAGCCCGAAGAGATATCTCTATGAAGTAGCAGAAACGATCAAAGATGGAACTGGATTTCCAAAGCTTATTAATGATGACGAAGTAGTACCGATCTTATTATCCAAAGGTGCAAGTTTAAAAGAAGCTTATGATTACAGTGTTTCTGGTTGTGCAGAATGCCGTATGCCAAACAGAGATACCTACACAAGTCCAAACGCATACATTAATTTTGCAGCAGCACTTGAAATGGTGTTATACAATGGGAAAATGAAAAAATATGGAGATGAGATCGTAGGATTAGAAACAGGAAATTTTGAAGATTTTGAAAGTTTCGATGAAGTGTTGGAGGCTTACTTAAAACAACAGAAAAATTTGATCCGACATGCATTTATTCAGCAACATGAGATTATCAGACTTCGAGGAGAACATTTTGCTACACCGCTTGGATCATCACTTCATAAACTTTGCAGAGAAAGTTACAAGGATCTGCATCAGCCATCTATTCCTGGAGGGATCGATCTTGGATATTTTGAATTTATCGGATATGCAACTGTCGTAGATTCCTTATCAGCGATCAAAAAGCTGATCTTTGAGGAAAAACGTCTGACAAAGAAAGAGTTGTTAGAAGCAGTGAACAACGATTTCAAAGGATATGAAGCAATCAGACAGTTATTACTTCATGCACCATCTTATGGAAATGATGACAGCTATACCGATGAAATCGGACAGTTATTAGATTTGGAAGCACAGAAATTTACACATAAATATGGCAAAGAATTAGGGGTTCATATGGATCTGCGATTAGTACCATTTACATCCCACGTACCGTTTGGAAAAGTCATAGGGGCAACGCCGAATGGAAGATTTTCTTATACACCATTATCCGATGGCTCCAGTGCATCACAAGGGGCAGATCTTAACGGACCAACAGCAGTATTATTATCAAATTATAAAACAAAAAACTTTGATTACGAAGACCATGCAGCAAGATTATTAAACATCAAATTAAGTCCATCTTGCGTAGAAGGTGAAAATGGAACTGAAAAACTTGTTCAGTTTATCAAAGCATGGCACGATCTGAGATTATGGCACTTGCAGTTTAATGTATTAAATACAGAGACATTAAGACAGGCACAAAAACAGCCACAATTATATAAAAATCTTCTGGTAAGAATTGCAGGATACAGTGCTTATTTCACTGAATTATCAAAAGATCTGCAGGACGATATCATTGCCAGAACAGAGCATGAGGAGGTGTCATAATGGTCGATCCATTGGTATTTAATATTCAGAATTATTCCCTGAATGATGGCCCTGGGATCCGAACGATCGTCTTTTTAAAGGGATGCCCGATGCGATGTCGTTGGTGCTGTAATCCCGAATCACAGGAATATAACATCGAGATGTCTTATACAAGAAAGAATTGCATCGGAGAAGAAGAATGTGGATTTTGCAAACGATCCTGTCATCAAAAAGCAATCACTTTCGATGAGGAAGGGAAAGCAAAGATTGAGAAAAGTTTATGTACAGACTGCCTTTCCTGTACCAAAGTATGCCCGGCAATGGCAATGAAACAGCAGGGAAAACCAATGGAAATTTCAGAGATCATAGATCAGGTACTAAGACAGGAGTTGTTTTATCATCATGGAGAAGGAGGACTCACCGTCAGTGGCGGGGAACCTCTTTCTCATGGAGACTGGCTGATCAGACTGTTAAAAGAAGCGAAAAAACACCGGCTTCATACAGCAATTGAGACTTGTGGATATGCTTCCTATGAAGTATTAAAAGAGGTCATAAATTATCTGGATGTCATCTTTTTTGATATCAAATCCATGAATGATGAAAAACATAAACGCTACACAGGGAAGAGCAATCAAATAATCTTGGATAACTTTAAACAGCTTGTACAAGATGCGAAAACCACAAAGATTACAGCGAGAACACCAGTGATTCCAGGATTTAATGATACAGTTGAGGAATTAGAAGAAATTCAGCGTTTTGTAGCAAAAGGAAAAAATGTTTCCTATGAAATGCTCCCATATCACCGATTCGGAAAAGGAAAGTATGAAATGCTTGGAAGAACTTATCCGATGGGAGATGTTTTATTATCAGAAGAAATCAAAACATATATCCAGAAACAAAATGAAAAATGGAGGAAGAAAGAATGTCAAAGTTAAACAGGGAACAAACAATAACATATGATAAAAAATATAATCAGCATCCATGGTTGAAAGGAAATACAGAACCCATTCCAATTGAAAAGGCGGAAGGAATCTTCTTTTATGATTTTAATGGAAAGAAATATTACGATATGTCGAGTCAGTTGTCCTGCGTTAATATCGGATATGGAAATGAAGATGTCATACAGGCAGTCAATGATCAGGTAAAAACATTGCCATATATTGCACCAGCATATGCCAGTGCACCAAGATCAGAATTAGCAAAAATGTTAGTCGAACTTGCACCAGATAATATTGCCAAAGTATTTTTTACCTGTGGAGGTTCTGATGCAAATGAAGCAGCGATCAATATGGCAAGAACTTATACAGGAAGGAGTAAGATCTTTTCCAGATACAGAAGTTACCACGGATCAACATTAGGATCGGGGAATCTGTCTGGAGATCCAAGAAGATTTGCGTTAGAGCATCCAGCAGCAACAGGATTTGTAAAGTTTCAAGATCCATATGTATATCGAAGCGATATTCCATTCAAAAATGATCAGGAAGCTTCCGCTTATTATATCAATAAGATCAAAGAACAGATTGCATATGAAGGTGCAGTAAACATCGCAGCGATTTTTGTAGAATCCATTACAGGGGCGAATGGTGTGATCATACCGCCAGATGGTTATCTTCAAGGAATCCGAAAGATCTGTGATGAAAATGGTATTTTAATGATCTGTGATGAAGTTATGGCAGGGTTTGGAAGAACTGGAAAGATGTTTGCGTTTGAACATTGGAATGTAAAACCAGATATCATTACATTTGCAAAAGGTGTGACAAGTGGTTATGTACAGCTTGGCGGGATCATGATCTCAAAAGAGATTGCAAAATTTTATGAAGACAAGGTATTTCAGTATGGATTAACTTACAGCGGTCATTCCCTTGCATGTGCAGCAGGAGTTGCTTGTGTAAATTATTATAAGAAAGCGGGACTATTAGAAAATACACAGAAAGTTGGGAAAGTACTTGGAGAGCTGTTAGAAGAAATCAAACAAAAACACAAATGTGTAGGAGATGTCCGTTATATTGGCTTATTTGCAGCCGTAGAATTTGTTAAAGATAAAGAAACTAAAGAACCATTGGTTCCATATGCAGACCAGTCAGGAACGATGGGAAAGATTATCGGCTTATTGAAAGAACGAGGTTTTGCAACTTTTGGAAGAGAAAACAATATCAACATTGCACCACCACTGATCATTACAGAAGAACAGTTAAGGGAAGCAATGAAGATCTTTGATGAGGTGCTTGATATTGTAGATGAGACATATTTATAAGGAGAAACAGATGGAACATACAAAAAATAGCACAAAAACAGAACATCTGATCAGCTTATCCGTTGTACTTGTCATTTTGTTCCTATGGTTTTATACCACATCTATGGGACTTGTTTCAGAAACACTGGTGCCATCCCCGATCAGTGTGTGGGACAGTTTTCTTGATATATTAAAAAACGGATATAAAGGTTCAACCTTGATACAGCATTTGGCAGCCAGTATGGGGAGATTAATTAAGGCATATGTTCTGGCAATGATCACAGCAATTCCACTGGGACTTTTAAGTGGATACAATTCAAAGATCCGGGCATTATTAGAGCCAGTCATTGAATTTTACCGTCCACTCCCACCACTGGCATATTACACATTATTAGTACTGTGGATGGGAATTGGAGACGGGTCAAAGATCATGCTGTTATTCTTGGCAGGATTTGCACCAATTTATATTGCGTGTGCAGCTGGAGTTAACAAAGTAAAAAAAGATTATGTATTAGGAGCACAGACATTAGGAGCCAATGCACGACAGATTTTTATTTACGTGATCTTTCCAGCAGTACTTCCGGATATTTTTACAGGACTTCGAACATCACTTGGTGTTGAATATACGACATTGGTAGCAGCAGAAATGGTCGCGGCTGTCAGCGGAATTGGATGGATGGTGTTAGATGCCAGTAATTATCTAAGAAGCGATATCATGTTTTTTGGAATTATCTTAATGGGAATTACAGGAATCGTGTTAGACCAGATTTTGAAATTAGTGGAACATTATATGGTTCATTGGAAAGGAAAGAATTAGGAGGAATGAAATTATGAAAGAGAGAAAATTAAGTATTAGAGAAATTATCGTATTATTGATCGCAGTGATCCTGCTGATCAGTGCAACTGCATGCAGAGCATCAAAAGCAGATCAAACAAAAGAAAATAAAAAAGTAAAAGAGATTAAAATTGGAACCATGGATCTTGTAAATCCAGACTTGGTTGCTAGAAAAGAAAAATATTATGAAAAACAGTTAGGGATCAAAGTAAAGATCGTGAAATTTGATTCTGGAAAAGATGTCAATACAGCATTGGCAGCAGGAAGTATCGACGCATCAGAACTTGGAAGCAATCCAACAGCATTAGGAATTGGAAATGGACTTAACTATGACGTGATCTATATCGGAGACATCATCGGTTCTGCAGAATCACTCGTTGTAAAAAACAATGCCAATGTAAATTCTGTAAGCCAGCTAAAAGGTAAAAAGATCGCGGTGCCATTTGCATCCACTTCACACTATAGTTTATTAAATGCCTTAAAACAGGCAGGACTCAAAGAAAGTGATGTAAAATTATTAGATCTTGAACCAAATGATATTCATGCGGCATGGAAACGAGGAGATATTGATGCAGCTTATGTATGGTATCCAGTGCTTAATAATCTAGTAAAAGACGGAAAAATCTTAACAGGAAGTGACAAACTTGCAAAACAAGGAATTATTACAGCAGATTTAGTTGTTGCAAGGCGTGATTTTGCAAAATCAAACAAGAATCTGGTAGTACGCTATATTAAGGCACTGAATCAGGCAAATGATTTGGATCAGAAAAATAAAGAACAGTCAATCAAGGATATTTCAGAGATTCTTAATATCAGTGAAAGTGATGCCAAATTCCAGAGAAATGGTTTTGAATGGATTGATGGAAAGAAACAGTTAAGTAAAGAATATTTAGGTGAAAATATAGCAAATGTATTGAAAAATACAGCAGATTTCTTAAAAGAACAGGGAAGTATTAAGAAAAGCCCGACTTTAAAGGAATATAAAGACCATGTACAAACGAAATATCTGAAAGAAGCATTAGAAAAATAGGAGATGAGACAATGAGTGAGACAAAGAATACATGGAAAGACAAACTATATGAGACAGACAATCCACTGATCGAGGTAGAAGAGCTTGATTTGGATTATCAGACAGCAAAGGGATGTGTAAATGCTTTGTCTCATATCAATTTTAGCATTCATCGAGGAGAGTTTATTACTGTATTAGGTCCAAGTGGTTGTGGAAAATCTACCTTATTAAAAATTCTTGCAGGATTTATCAAACCAACAAAAGGAAGTGCAAAATTAGAAGGAAAGCAGATTAAAGGAACAGATTGGAGTAGGGGAGTAGTATTTCAGAATCCGCCGTTATATGAATGGTTTTCAGTCAGACAAAATATCGCTTTCGGTCCGAAGATGAGAAAAATAGCAAAAGAAGAATATGAACCAAAAGTAGAAGAATATTTGCAAAAGGTTGGACTGACAGAGTTTGGTGAAAAAAAGATTTATGAATTATCAGGAGGAATGAAACAGAGAGTTTCGATTGCAAGAGCTTTGATCAACAAACCAGAAATTCTGTTAATGGATGAACCATTCGGTGCATTGGATGCATTTACAAGAGAAAATATGCAGGAATTGATCCGCAAGATCTGGTGGCAGAGTGGAAAAACGATCTTTTTTATTACACATGATGTAGAAGAAGCATTGCTGTTAGGAAGCAGGGTTTTAGTGTTAAGTCGACATCCAGGAGAAATTGTCGATGATATTCAGGTGAATTTCTCAAGAAAGATCGTAGAAGAAGGAATCAGTGATATTCAGTTCAGTGAAAAATTTTATCATACAAGAGAACGTTTATTAAAACTGATCCATGCCCAGTATGACAGATAGGAGGATTTGTATATGAAGTGGTATTATGAACAGCCAGTCAAGATTATATTTGGAGCTCATAAAATACAGGAATTATCAACAATCATTCAAAAAGAACAATATAAAAAAGGAATTCTGGTCACAACCACACATTTTATTAAAAATGGATTTGCAGGGCAGTTACTGGATGATAAGAAAAATCATCTGGCAGATATCTTTGCAGGATTTTCACCAAATCCAGATGTAGAAGAAGTGAACAGACTGGGAGAACATGTAAGAAAAGAGAAAATAGATTTTATTATAGCACTTGGTGGAGGAAGTGTGATCGATGGAGCGAAGGCGGCTTCTGTTTTAATAGAAAAAGAAACATCAATCCGAAAATATCACAATACAGGAGAGAAAGTTCCAAAAAAACATTTGCCATTGATCGCAATTCCAACAACGGCAGGAACTGGAAGTGAAGTAACCAATGTTTCTGTATTAACAAATAGAAACCAAGGAATCAAAGCACCAATTGCATCGGAAAGTTTTTATCCACAATATGCGATCGTAGATCCAACACTTACATGGAGCATGCCAGCAGATCTTACGGCAAGTGCAGGAATTGATGTGTTATCTCATGCAGTAGAAGGATACTGGAGCCGCTTGCACCAACCAATTTGTGACGTATTGGCTGTCTATGCAGCAAAACTAGTTCTTACAAATATAAGAACGGTATACAAAGATCCAAACAATCAGGCAGCAAGAGAGAAAATGGCAGCAGCATCTCTGATCGCAGGACTTGCATTTGGTCAGCCAAAAACAACTGCTTCCCACGCATGTTCTTTTCCATTGACAAATTTATACCATATTCCACACGGAGAGGCTTGTGGTTTGACATTAGATTTCTTTATCCGATTAAATGGAACCAAAGATTTTAGGACAAGAGAATTGACCAGTCAATTAGGATTTTATGATTATGAACAATTTGCAGATGCCGTACAGAGATTAAAAAGAGATCTTCATTTAAGAACAAATTTAACCGATCTTCATATCAATGAAGAAAAGAAAGAAGAATTGATACGATTAAGTCATCATGCCAATTTAAAAAATAATCCAGTGGAAGTTACAGATGAAGATTTGAGAAGACTTTATGATGGTTTATGTGACTGAAATATTGACAGAAATATGAAAAATAGGTATAATCGAATAAAAACAGATAAAACATACAGGATTAATAGGAAATAAGGTGGGCATATGGAACATAAAATAAAAAGATCACAAGAACAACACCAATGGAAAGAAAAAATTGAAGAGTTATTAAAAAATATGAAATATGGCAATATAACGATCATTGTTCAGGATGGAAAGATCATTCAGATTGATAAGACAGAGAAACATAGAATATAGCAAATCGAAAATCAGTCTCAGAAAAGGATTGGAAAGCGATCATCAGTGGATTATGATTCTCAAAAAGGAGATGTAATTATATGGAAAACATAATTATCCTGTGAATTAAAAAAGACGATTTAAAACTATCAAGGTGCAAGCAATATTTTATCATTCTAACTGTCTCAGTCCATTGATATGATCCAAAGTTTCATAGAATTCTTTTTGATATGGACAGTAGCTGCATAGCTTAAATCTTGACAACAAAAATCAAAATTATTATAATATAATATATAAATAGAATAAATCTTCAGGGCAGGGTGAAAATCCCTACCGGTGGTAAAGCCCACGAGCCGTAAGGTATGATTCGGTGAAATTCCGAAGCCGACAGTATAGTCTGGATGAAAGAAGAGAACAAAATATGGAAAAATGGAAATGTTTTTACGACTATGGTCAATTGCTCTAGAATATTTTTGTTCCAGAGCAATTGATTTATATAAATAAATTCAGATATTTTTTACTCTGCCTTGATCAATCATTTAGATCAAGGCATTTTTAATGGGGTGATAAGATAAAACTAATAAACAAATATGATCAAGAAAAATTTTAGAATTATGGCAGGAGGATATAAAATGGTGACATTTCATACAATTGAAGGTGCATTAGAAGATTTAAAAAGAGGAAAGATTATTTTGGTAACGGATGATGAAAATCGAGAAAATGAAGGAGACTTTATTTGTGCAGCACAATTTGCTACAACAGAAAATATAAATTTCATGGCAACGCATGGAAAAGGATTAATCTGTATGCCAATGTCGGAGGAGTATGTAGAAAAATTAAAACTTCCGCAAATGGTGGAAAATAATACAGATAATCACGAAACAGCATTTACTGTATCAATCGATCATATTACAACAACGACAGGAATTTCAGCAGTAGAGCGTTCAATTACAGCTATTGCATGTGTGGATGAAAATGCAAAACCAGAAGATTTTCGAAGACCGGGGCATATGTTTCCATTAAAAGCAAAGAAAAATGGAGTTTTAGAAAGAAATGGACATACGGAGGCAACGGTAGATTTATGTAGATTAGCAGGATTAAAAGCGTGTGGATTGTGCTGTGAGATTATGAGAGAAGATGGCACAATGATGAGAACAGAAGAATTAGCAAAATTAGCAGAGCATTTTCAAATGAAATTTATAACAATCAAGGATTTGCAAGATTACAGAAAACGCAAAGAGATATAAAAGAAATAGTCAGTTGACGATTGATCTTTCAGAGGATTTTATGTTGGTGGAAAGCTGTAGTGAAATTGCGAATGTGATAGATATTGTGGAAAGTTAGATGAATTAGGACAAATTTTGTGATAAGCTAGAAATGTATAAAATCAAGAAAGAAGGATTCCACATTAGAAAATGTATAAGGATCCTTCTTTTTATTTGGAGATAACGAGATGGCAATATCAAAATTAATGCATATGAAAGAAACAGAAGGAAATCCAGCGAGACACTTAAAAAGAGCAATCGAATACGTTATGAATCCAGAAGAGGATATTAATCGACGATTGTTTGGTTTCTATTATGTATAAATTTAAAAAAATTGATATAAAAAATGTAGGATTTATAAGGTCTGCAAAGTGTTTTTAATTTATTCAACAACTTCAATTCCATCAATATTCGGAACACACATCATAGAATAGTTTGTATGATAAATGACAAATCCAGGTTTTGCCTTTGGCGGCTTTCTTAGTTCTTTTCTCTGAACATAATCAATCTCAACCTTCGGTGCCTGACGTCCCTTGGAATAATAAGCTGCAAGGCGGCCAGCTTCTTCAAAGGTAGCATCTGGAAGAGTCTCCGCTTGTTCCTTTCGTACAATAACATGGGACCCAGCCATATTCTTTGCATGGAACCACCAGTCCCCGCCATTTGCAAACTTAAAACTTAATTCATCATTCTGATAGTTATTTTTTCCAACATACATATGGAAACCATCAGAAGAGACAAAATGTAATGGTTTGGATTTTGCCTGTTTCTTTCCCTTTTTCTTCCCATGGCTCTTTATATAACCATAATCAGAAAGTTCATCTTTGATCAGCTGCAGGTCTTTCTCATCTTCGGATAAAGAAAGAGCAGTAGAGATCGAATCGAGATGATCAAGATCAGCTTTTGTCTCCACGACAAGCTCAGAAAGAGCTTCATAAGTACGTTTTAGCTTATTATATTTTGCAAAAAACTTTTTGGAATTCTCCAAAGGAGTCTTTGTTGGATCAAGAGGAATCGTAATCTCTTCGTTTGTGTAATAATTCATGCAAGTTAAAGATTTTGCATTTGGCTCTAGTCCATATCCATATGTCTGTGTAAGTTCTCCATAAACTTTGAATTTCTCACGTTTCTCGGTATCCTTTAACTGACGAAGCTGCAGATCATATTTCTTGCTCGTCCTCTCAAGAGCAGTCTGCACGATCTTACGAAGGTCAGAAGATTTCTGCTTCATTCTTGTATATTTTTCCTTCTCAGAATAATACCCGATCAGCACGTCAAAAATAGAATCATATGTTTTCTCTGTACAGTCAGGATAAGAAGTTAAAGGAATACAAGAAAATTCCTTGGGTTCCTCCCCAGAATAAATGATATTTGGCTGATATGCCTCATCTTCTACAAGAGCATTTAATTTTACAAGCTGGCCATATAATCCAGCAGCACTATCATCGGTCAAAGAATCAGTAGATGCATTCCCATCTAGCCCTGCACGATAACAAAGTTCATTTGCGATCAAAGGACTCATACCTGTGATGGAAGTATAAAGTGCTTTACAAAGATTCAGTGGTTTGGTGATGATATGCTGATAAAAATTCTCCGCAGTCAGACTTGCTAAAGGATGTTTCCCTTTAGACGGTGGAAATGTGTAAGTACGTCCAGGTAAAACCTCTCTGACAGAACTGATATTTGCAGAGATATGCTTGATACTATCTAAAATCACATCATCATTGTTTACAAAAATGATATTACTGTGTTTTCCCATGATTTCAACGATCAGACGTTTCTGGCAGACATCTCCAAGCTCATCCAGATGCTCAATCTTAATTTCGATAATACGCTCAAAATCAGGCTGTGTGATCGAAATGATCCTTCCACTACTAATATGTTTACGAAGCAGCATGCAGAAGTTTGGAGCCTGCATAGGATTGGCTTTTCCTTCTTTCGATAAATAGACAAGAGGAAGAGAAGCACTGGCTGAGAGATGAAGTCTTGTTGTCAATCTCTCTTTTTTGATCACAAGCGTGATCTCGTCGGCCTCTGGCTGATAAATCTTATAGATTCTGCCACCGATGATCTGTTTATTAAGTTCTGATATAATATTTGAAATGACAAATCCGTCGAATGCCATGATAAATACCTCCTGGTAATAAAATCAGTTATCTAATTTAAAATAATAAGATAAATCCGTCAAACAATTATATCAGAAATTCGAAAAAGTATAAAGAAAAAACGATCAAATTCACAAATCATAGAAAGATAGTCGGGATTTTGTTGTAATTAAAATCATTTCTTATTATAATGAATATTAAGTGTACAATAAAATAATCTATGGAGGACAAGTCATTGAGAAAAGAAGCGTCAAAGAATGCATGGAAGCAGTTATACGACATTACATTAAAACTAGACAAATTAGAGCCTTGGAATTACCTTGGTGACACACAACTTGTAACCATTCAGCTAAAAGACAGAGAAGAACCTGTATTTTGCAGTGTGATGGGAAAATTCAGCGGAGAAAGAGGAATTGCAGTCTTTGATGGAGTTGAAGGCTTAGGAGATTTCTATATGATCCTTGGAAGTGAAGAAGGGGATCTTCCAGCACAGTATCTGATGGATGAACATACAAGTCTTACATGCTTCTGGGGAAGCATGATGAATGTGCCAGATGAACAAAGAAAAGTTATCGATGAATTAGATATTCGTTTTAAGACGATCAGTGACTGGATTTACTTTGTTTCTTATAAGAAAGGTTACAAACCATATCAGTTAGATGAAGATGAAGTTGCACTTCTTATAGAAACTTATGAGAACCTGTATATGGCAGTGGAAGCAGTCAGACAGGGAGAATTAAACCCAGAAATCGAACAGGCAGAAGGAATTGTTCGCCGTTATAATACTGAAAATGATACTTGGGAAATGTTTGTAAAAGAGATACCAGAAGCTGAAAAAGAATTTCCGTCAGTGATGTTAGAAGATCAGGAATTAAAAGATGAATTAAAGAATCAAAAACAAATCGATCTTGAAGTGATTTTAGATTTTACTTATCTTCCAGTTATGGTAGAAGGGGAAGAAGAAGGGGAGCGTCCAAAGAATCCACTTTTATTTATGGCATATGATAATACCGATGGCGGTGTGATCACAATGGATATTTTAGAAGAGGGTGATGATGAGATCAGCAGAACATTAGGATTCTTTATCAGTTTTGTGCAGCAGAATGGAAGAATGAAGACGATCAAAGCAAGAAATCCATGGATTTTTGGAGCATTAGAGGATATTTGTGAATATTGCAGTGTGGACCTTGTATATGATCCGGTAGAGATCATGGATCAGGTGATCGAAGAAGTTGTTTCTCAGTTGTAGGAATTTCATGTAACATATCAAAAGATGAATTAGAGTGAACGAGGTTGACAAATAAGTTAAGGATTGGTAAAATACAGATAATTTGATGTGCTACCTAAGTAGCACTTTAATTCGATAAAGTATCAAGGAGCGGCAAAAATATGAATAAAAAGAGAGTCCACACACCAGAAGGTGTCAGAGATGTATATGGAACAGAATATGGACAGCGAAGTAAGTTGAAGGCAAAATTAAACAAAGTTTTTGCATCTTACGGATATGAAGGGATCAGAACTCCAGGATTTGAATTCTTTGATGTATTTAACAGTGAAAAAGGAACCGTATCCGCAAGGGAAATGTTTAAATTCTTCGATAGAGAAGGAAATACCTTAGTTCTTCGTCCGGATGTCACACCATCCATTGCACGCTGTATCGCAAAGTATTTTAATGAAGAGAATATGGGAATCCGTTTATCTTATGCAGGAAATGTATTTTTAAATAATTCAAGCTATCAGTTGAAGTTAAAAGAAACATGCCAGTTAGGTGCAGAATTAGTCAATGATGCGTCTGTACAGGCAGATACAGAATCTATTGCAATGGCAATTGATTGTTTTCTGGCAGCTGGATTGACTGATTTCAGACTTTCTATCGGAGAAGTTGAATTCTTCAACGGATTGACACAGACGATCAAAGATGAAGAAGTCAAAACACAGCTTCGAGAGCTGATCTTAAATAAGAATTATTTTGGATTAATGGAATATGTAGAGACATTAGATCTGTCTGATAAGATCAAAGATGTATTTTTACATTTTAACGAACTGAATGGAGATGTAGCGATCTTAGATCAGGCAGAAGCAATGGTTGAGAATGAACAGTCTAAGAAAGCGATCAAAAGACTTCGCGATGTATATGATATCTTAAAATTATACGGCAAAGAGCAGTATGTAAGTTTTGATCTTGGAATGTTAAATAAGCATAATTATTACACAGGAATCATTTTCAAAGGTTATACTTATGGAACAGGAGATGCAGTTCTAAAAGGTGGACGATATGATAATCTGATCGAACAGTTCGGAAAGAAAGCCCCATCAGTTGGATTTGCGATCGTATTAGATGAGCTGATGATGGCATTAAGCCGTCAGGGAATTCATATGGAAGCAGATCATATGGATACAATGATCATTTATAAAGAAGCAACAATGAAAGATGCGATCCTTAGAGCAGAAGAATTAAGAAAAGAAGGAAAGAAAGTCATCTTAGAGAGAAAGAATGATCTGTGCAGCAAAGCAGACTATGAAAGATTTGCTAAAGAGCATCGCCTCGGTGGAATTCTTTATTTCATCTAATCAACAAATCGAGCAAAAGAAGGGAAACAAAAGACCATGAGATATATTACATTTGCCCTGGCGAAAGGGCGCCTTGCAAAGAAAGCGATGGCTTTATTAGAAGAGATCGGAATCACATGCGAGGAAATGAAAGACGAGAAAACAAGAAAATTAATCTTCGTAAACGAAGAATTAAAATTAAAATTTTTCTTATCCAAAGCAAGTGACGTGCCAACTTATGTGGAATACGGAGCAGCTGATATCGGTGTTGTTGGAAAAGATACGATCCTTGAAGAAGGAAGAAATCTATACGAAGTATTAGACTTGAAATTTGGAGCTTGCAAGATGTGTGTGTGCGGACCCAAAGAAGCGAAGAAATATTTAAACAGTAATGAGATCATCCGTGTGGCATCCAAATACCCACATATCGCCAAAGAATATTTCAATAATCAGAAATTACAGACAGTAGAGATCGTTAAGTTAAACGGATCTGTTGAACTTGCACCGATCGTTGGATTATCAGAGGTGATCGTCGATATCGTTGAGACAGGAACAACCTTAAAAGAAAATGGATTGGAAGTCTTAGAAGAAGTTTGCCCATTATCAGCAAGAATGGTAGTGAATCAGGTAAGCCAGAAGATGGAACAAGAACGAATCAGCAAGATCATCGTTGCACTAAAGAAGATCTTGGATGAAAAAGAATAGGCCGGAGGAGAGAAATATGAGAATAGTAAAAGTTAACAAAGATTCCATTGCAAATATTTTATCAGATTTATTAAAGAGAAGTCCTACAAACTATGGGGATTTTCAGGATAAAGTCGATGCGATCATCAAAAATGTCAGAGATAATGGAGATAAAGCTGTCTTTGATTATACAGCACAGTTTGATAAAGCGGAGATCAACGCAGACAATATTTTAGTTACAGAAGAAGAAATTAAGGAAGCTTACGAAGAAGTGGACGATGAATTGATCAAAGTTATCCGCAAAGCGATCAAGAATATTCGTGATTTCCATGAAAAACAGATTCAGAAGAGCTGGTTTGAGACAAGAGAAGACGGAGTAATGCTTGGACAGAAAGTAACACCAATGGAAACTTGTGGTGTCTATGTACCAGGTGGAAAAGCAGTTTATCCATCTTCTGTTTTAATGAACATTGTTCCAGCACACGTTGCAGGAGTGAAAAATATCATCATGACAACACCTCCTGGAAAAGACGGAAAAGTTACAGCAAATACATTAGTTGCAGCGAAAGAAGCTGGAGCAACAAAAGTATATAAAGTCGGTGGAGCACAGGCAATTGCAGCGATGGCATTTGGAACAGAGTCTATTCCAAAAGTAGACAAGATCGTAGGACCTGGTAACATTTTTGTGGCTCTTGCCAAGAAAGCAGTTTATGGAAACGTAAGTATCGATTCCATTGCAGGACCAAGTGAGATCTTAGTGTTAGCTGATGAGACAGCAAATCCAAGATATGTGGCAGCAGACTTACTTTCCCAGGCAGAACATGATGAGATGGCAAGTGCGATCCTTGTTACAACAAGCGAAGAATTAGCACATAAAGTATCTGATGAGATTGACGGATTCTTAAATCAGTTATCAAGAAAAGAAATCATGGAGAAATCTTTAGATTCCTTCGGATATATTCTTGTTGCAAGCGATATGAAAGAAGCAATTGATACGGCAAACGCTATTGCGTCTGAACATATGGAGATCATGACAGCAAATCCATTTGATGTTATGACAAGGATCAAGAATGCAGGAGCGATCTTTATCGGAGCATACAGCTGTGAACCTTTAGGAGATTATTTTGCAGGACCAAACCACGTACTTCCAACAAATGGAACAGCAAAATTCTTCTCTCCATTAAGTGTTGATGATTTCATCAAGAAATCAAGTGTCATCTACTATTCAAGAGAAGCCTTAGAGCCAGTACACAAAGACATCGAATTCTTTGCGAATCAGGAACAGCTGACAGCACATGCTAATTCCATGAAAGTAAGATTTGAAGATAACCAGGAAGGATAAAAATATGAGTAGAAGTGCATCAATTGAGAGAAATACAAGTGAGACAAAGATCAAACTTTCCATTGATCTTGATGGAAACGGAAATGGAAATATCCATACAGGGATCGGTTTTTTTGACCATATGTTAAATGCATTTGCACGTCACGGATTTTTTGATCTTGATGTGGAAGTTGAGGGAGATCTCTATGTAGACTGCCATCATACGATCGAAGATGTCGGAATCGTACTTGGAGAAGCGATCAAACAGGCCGTTGGAGATAAGAAAGGGATCAAACGTTATGGATCATTTATGCTTCCAATGGATGAGACATTAATGTTATGTGCGATCGATCTGTCTGGAAGACCATATTTTGTGATGGATTGTGATTTTACGGTTGATCGCGTTGGAGAATTTGACACAGAGATGGTAAGAGAATTCTTTTATGCAGTATCTTACGGCAGCATGATGAATCTTCATTTGAAGAAATTACATGGAGAAAATAATCATCATATGATCGAAGCAGCATTTAAAGCATTTGCAAAAGCTTTGGATGAAGCAACCAGCATGGATCCAAGGATCACAGATGTACTTTCCACGAAAGGAGCCTTATAAGATGAGTAATGAGGCAAAACCATTAAATAGCAAGATGAGTTTTGATGAATTCAAATTAAACAGCGACGGAATGTTAACCGTTGTTGTACAGGATCATAAGACAAATGAAGTTTTGATGGTCGCATATATGACAAAAGAAGCATATGATAAGACGATCGAGACAGGGATTATGACTTATTACAGCCGAAGCCGTGATGAATTATGGATCAAAGGGGAGACATCCGGACATTATCAGTATGTCAAAGATTTATATATTGACTGCGACAGAGACACCTTACTTGCTAAGGTAAAACAGATCGGGGCTGCCTGCCATACAGGAAATTATTCTTGCTTCTACACAGATTTATTAGAAAAAGAAGATTAAGAACGTAATCTTTGTGAGAAAATATTTGTGTTTCTAAGTTCGATTTGGTATAATCGACTTTATAAGATAAGGAGGCAAGATTATGACAGCATTTTTATCAGAATTAGTCTCTTATGTATTGAAGTTTGCGATTCTTTTTGCATGCTCTGCGGCAGGAATTTATTTCGGAGTCGGTCGTGCGAAGGCAAAGAAGAAAGAATCATAAGATCATACATGATTAAGAGAAGATCATTTAGCTGCATGAGAATACAGGCTCATGCAGCTAAAAAGCCGTAAAGGCAAGGTCTTCTTAAATATAATGAAACGACACTAGGAGGATGAAACGTTGAGAGCATATGGAGTCAACGAACTCAGGAAGATGTATCTTGAGTTTTTCGAAAGTAAAGGACATTTAGCATTAAAGAGTTTTTCACTCGTGCCAAAGAACGATAACAGTTTATTACTGATCAACGCTGGTATGGCACCACTGAAACCTTATTTCACAGGACAGGAAGTACCACCAAGAACAAGAGTGACAACATGTCAGAAGTGTATCCGTACAGGAGATATTGAGAATGTTGGTAAGACAGCAAGACATGGTACATTCTTTGAGATGTTAGGAAACTTCTCTTTTGGAGATTACTTCAAACATGAAGCGATCGCATGGTCTTGGGAATTTTTAACAGAAGTGATCGGATTAGATCCTGACAGATTATATCCATCTGTATACGAAGATGATGATGAAGCATTCGAGATCTGGGAGAAAGAGATCGGAATCGCACCAGAGAGAATCTTCCGTTTTGGAAAAGAAGACAACTTCTGGGAGCATGGGGCAGGACCTTGTGGACCATGTTCAGAGATCTACTATGACCGTGGAGAGAAATATGGATGTGGAAGCCCAGACTGTACGGTAGGATGTGACTGCGACCGTTATATGGAAGTATGGAACAACGTATTTACACAGTTTGAGAATGATGGACACAACCATTATACAGAATTAGAGAATAAGAACATTGATACAGGTATGGGACTGGAACGTCTTGCAGTCGTTGTACAGGAAGTAGATTCTATCTTCGACGTAGATTCTATCAAAGCGATCCGCGATGAGATCTGTAAAGTTGCAGGAGTTACTTATGGTACAGACCACGAGACAGACGTATCGATCCGTGTGATTACAGACCATATTCGTTCTGCTACATTTATGTTATCTGATGGTATCACACCATCTAACGAAGGACGTGGATATGTACTTCGCCGTCTGATTCGTCGCGCAGCAAGACATGGAAGATTATTAGGAATCGATCACCTGTTCTTAACAGATATCAGTAAAGTCGTGATCCGTGAATCTAAAGATGGATATCCAGAATTAGAAGAGAAAGCAGAATTTATCTTCAATCATTTATCTCAGGAAGAAAAACAGTTCAACAAGACGATCGATCAGGGACTGTCTATCTTAGCAGATATGGAAAAAGCTATGAACGAGAAAGGCAGCAAAGAACTTGCTGGTGCAGATGCGTTCAAATTATATGACACATATGGATTCCCATTAGATCTGACGATCGAGATCTTAGAAGAAAAGGGATTTACTGTAGATAAAGAAGGCTTTGAAAAGGAAATGCAGGTTCAGAGAGAGACTGCCAGAGCTGCAAGAAAGACAACAAACTACATGGGTGCAGATGCAACTGTATACGAACAGTTAGATCCAGCCATGACAACAAAATTCGTTGGATACGATGAACTTACTTGTGAAGGTGAGATCACAGCTATGACAACAGAGACAGAAGTTGTTTCAGCTCTGAACAAAGGAGATAAAGGAACGATCGTCGCTGACCAGACAGCATTCTATGCTACAAGTGGTGGTCAGGAAGCGGATAAAGGAGTGATCATCAGTGGAGATGCATCTTTTGAAGTAGAAGATGTCATTAAATTATCCGGTGGTAAGTTTGGACATGTTGGACATGTAGTCGAAGGAACATTCAACGTAGGAGACAAAGCGGTCTTTACAGTGAATGAGAAGAACAGAGCATTAGGTGCAAAGAACCATAGTGCAACTCATTTATTACAGAAAGCATTAAGAGAAGTGCTTGGAACTCATGTAGAGCAGGCAGGATCTTTAAATAATGCGGAACATTTAAGATTCGACTTTACACATTTCTCACCATTATCTGATGATGAGATCGCAAGAGTTGAGAAGATCGTCAACGAAAAGATCGCTCAGGATCTTCCAGTTGTGACAAAAGTTATGTCTATGGAAGAAGCTAAGAAAACAGGAGCTATGGCACTGTTTGGAGAGAAATACGGAGACGAAGTACGCGTTGTATCCATGGGAGATTTCTCTGTAGAATTATGTGGTGGTACTCATGTGAAGAATACAGGAGCGATCACAGCATTCAAGATTTTATCTGAAACTGGTGTTGCATCAGGAGTTCGAAGAATCGAAGCAGTGACAGATCAGGGAGTATTTAACTACTACCATAAGCAGGAAGAAGAATTAAAAGAAGCAGCCAAAGCATTAAAAGCTACACCAGCAACACTGCTGACAAGAATTGAATCACTTCTTGCAGAAGTAAAAGAATTAAAGAGCGAAAACGAATCCTTAAAGAGCAAACTTGCAAAAGACGCTCTGGGAGATGTTATGGATCAGGTAGAAGAAGTAAAAGGAGTGAAACTTCTTGCAACTTCTATAGAAGACGTTGATATGAATGGACTTCGTGAACTTGGAGATAACTTAAAAGAGAAATTAGGAGAAGGTGTCATTGTCCTTGCTTCCCAGAAAGACGGAAAAGTATTCTTAGTTGCCATGGTAACAGACGAGGCACAGAAAGCAGGAGCACACGCTGGAAACCTGATCAAAGCGATCGCCGGATGCGTTGGAGGCGGCGGTGGAGGACGTCCAAATATGGCTCAGGCCGGAGGAAAGAATCCAGCCGGAATTCCAGAAGCAGTAGCAAAAGTAAAAGAAATTTTAGAAAGTCAAATTTCATAGTTGACAAAAATCTAAAATGTGATATACTAATCTAGTGCAAAAAATTAAAACCCAAACAGTCCTATGCACAAGTACAAGACTGGAGGGGAGGTCGGGAATAGAATGTCAAACGTAATCGTTAAAGAAAATGAATCTTTAGATAGCGCTCTTCGCAGATTCAAGAGAAACTGTGCAAAAGCAGGAATTCAGCAGGAGATTCGTAAAAGAGAACATTACGAAAAGCCAAGCGTAAGACGTAAGAAAAAGTCTGAAGCGGCTCGTAAGAGAAAATCTAAATAATTTTTACTTGATTGAAAAGATAAGCATCATTTACCTGGGAACAGGTATATGGTGCTTTTTTTCGGCATATATTAAACCAAATGCCACAAAAGGAGTTTTGCATGAAGAAGAAACCAAAAGAAGTGATTGCTAAAGGACTTTCTCTTCCAAGAGATGTGGTGTTTGGAGATTTTATTATAACCTTGACAGGAAACTGTGAAGCATACATAGAAAATTACAGGGGGATCGTATCATATGATGAGAATAAGATCTCCATTCAGGGGAATCATGTCGTATTAAATATCTGTGGATGTGATCTGGAGGTTGATTTTTACTCACAGGAATCAATGAAGATCAAAGGAAAGATCAAAAGGCTGGAATATGTATGATATTCTTTGAAAGGAGCATGAGAAATGCTTAAAATTCTGCACTTTATATTTGGAAGGCTGTATTTTCAAGTCAAAGGATATCAGACAGAGCGTTTTTTGAATCTCTGTGCAAAAAATCATCTTGTATTGTGGGAATTAAAACCAGTATCAGACGGCTATGTGTTTTTTATCAGACGAAGTTCTTATCAAATGTTGGAAGCATTAGCAGAGAAAGCAAATGTTGATCTTGCGTTACAAGGGCAAAAAGGACTGCCATATTTCTTAAAAGAACATAAAAAACGTAAAATATTATTTTTTTCCATGTGTTTGTGCGGTTTAATGATCCTTTCGCTGAGTCAGTTTTTATGGGAGATTACAGTTTCTGGAGGAGAAGTATATTCAGAAAGTGATATATTAAAGTATGTTACGGATAACTACTACCATATTGGAACATTAAAATACCAGATTGACTGTGATGCATTGGAAGACCATCTGAGGGAAGATTATGCTGAGATTGCGTGGGCATCCTGTTCGATTCAGGGAACAAGACTGCATATTGAGATAAAAGAAACTTTAGATCGTAAAACAAAGCAGAATCCAAAGAAACCATGTGATATCGTGGCAAATAAATCAGGGATCATTACAAAAATGGCGGTCAAAAGTGGAACACCGCTTGTAAGTGTTGGGGACAGTGTCAAAAGCGGAACAACTTTAATTTCTGGATTGATCTATTACTACAGTGATGATTTTACCGTGACACAGACGGATAAGATCAAAGCGGACGGAGAAATCGTGATGCGCACTAAAGAGGTGTACAACAATTCAATTCCCATGGAATATTACGAAAAGCTGATCACAGGCAAGAAAAAGAGCATCAAAAATTTATATTTTGGACAGTATCAATTCGATTTTCCCGAAAAGAAAAGACAGGATCATACAAATGTTATGACAAAGAGAAGATCATTAAAGATAGGGAAATCTTTTTATCTGCCCATTGGGATCACGATGCAGATAACGGAAAGATACAGGCCAAAGAAGAAAATCTTGACAAAAAAAGAAGCACAGTTAAAATTAAAAAAACAGCTGGAACGATATCTTATGAAGAAAGCAAAAGCAGGAGCAAAGATCGTTCACTGTGAAGGAAATTATAAAAAAAAGAACAACCGATATGAAGTTAATGCATCGATCATCAAAGAAGAAAGTGTCGGAAAGATCCGAAATATCAAGAAATTAACAAAGAAACAAGAAGAAATGATCACACCAACAACAGCGCAGCAATAAATAAAAGTTATGAATCAGGCCATATGGATTTTGCCACTCAGGTTGAAAAACTTTGTAACAGATGGTAGAATACATAAGGAATATACACAAAGAAGGAGACTGAGAATTAGATGAATCCAGTTGAAATAGAAATGAATTTTCCGGCAGAACATGGCGGGAATGTATTCGGGCAGTTTGATGCCTATATGAAGAAAATCGAAAAAACACTGCATGTGAGTCTGATCCTGAGAGATGACCATTTAAAATGTATTGGAACACAGCAGGCAGTCAATCATGCGATCTCCGTGATCGATGAACTACTCGAATTATCCAAACGAGGAAATGTGATCACAGAGCAGAATGTAAACTATGCGTTATCGTTATCAATGGAAGAGAAATCTCAAAGTCTTTTGGAGCTTGATAAAGATGTCATCTGTCATACGATCCAGGGCAAAGCAGTCAAACCAAAGACTTTAGGACAGCAAAAATACGTCGATGCGATCAAGAATAAGATGATCACATTTGGAGTCGGTCCTGCAGGAACTGGTAAGACATATCTTGCAATGGCAATGGCAATCACAGCATTTAAGAATGATGAAGTCAGCCGTATCATCTTAACAAGACCAGCGATTGAGGCAGGAGAGAAGCTAGGTTTCTTGCCTGGAGATCTACAGAGTAAAGTTGATCCATATTTAAGACCATTATATGATGCATTATATGAGATCCTTGGGGCTGACGCATTTATGAAGAATATGGAGAAAGGCTTGATCGAAGTCGCTCCATTGGCTTACATGAGAGGACGTACACTGGATAATGCATACATTATCTTAGATGAGGCACAGAATACGACACCTGCTCAGATGAAGATGTTCTTAACACGTATTGGATTTGGGTCCAAAGCGATCATCACGGGTGACTTAACACAGAAAGATTTGCCATTTGACAGTATTTCAGGATTAGAAGAATCTCTAAGAGTGTTAAGAAAAGTTAAGGAGATCGGGGTCTGTGAGCTTACCAATAAGGACGTTGTCAGACATCCATTAGTACAGAAGATCGTTGCAGCATATGATCAATATGAAGCAGCCAGATCTGCGAATAAGAATAACAATAACAAAAAGAACAGAAGATAGGAATGTTATGAGTATTATAATCGAGAATGAATACGAAGGGGAGATCAATATCCCTTATGAGAAGATTGCACATGAAGTGATCGAGGCAGCGATTGATTATGTGGACTGCCCTTATGAGTGCGAAGTGAATTTAATGCTAACCGATAATGAAACGATTCATGCGATCAACAAAGAACAAAGAGAAATCGACCGGCCAACAGACGTACTGTCTTTTCCAATGGCAGAATACGAAGAACCAGCGGATTTCTCAAAGATTGAAGAAGATCCGATGGCATTTGATCCGGAGAGCGGTGAATTTCTGCTTGGAGATATCGTGATCTCCATGGACAAGGTATGGGAACAGGCTGAGAATTATGGCCACAGCCGAGAGAGAGAATATGCCTTTTTGATCGCTCACAGTATGTTACATCTGTTTGGATATGACCATATGGAAGAGGAAGAACGAAAAGATATGGAAAAACGTCAGGAAGAGATTTTGACAAAGACGAAATATACAAGAGATGAAAGAGGTTTAGTATGAGTAAAAGCAGCAAAAACTCATTTTTAATGCAAGGAATGATCTTAGCCGCAGCATCCATTGTCTGCCGTGTGATCGGATTATTATATCGTAGTCCACTGTTTGGGATCATCGGCAAAGAAGGTATGGGGTACTATTCTTATGCGTATAATATCTATAACATTATTCTGCTGATCGCATCCTTTAGTATTCCACTTGCGGTATCCAAATCAATTTCTGCAAGACTTGCGAAGAAAGAATATATCAATGCTCAGAGAATCTTCTATGGAGCATTAGTTTATGCAGTTGTCGTTGGTGGTATCGCGTCCATGATCGCATATTTTGGAGCACCAACCTTTGTCGGACATCAGAAAGGAGCAGCACTTGCCCTTCAGGTTATTTCCCCAACGATCTTTTTCTCTGGAATTCTTGGAGTACTTAGAGGATATTTTCAAGGACATAATACAATGGTGCCAACATCCATTTCCCAGATCATTGAGCAGATCTTGAATGCGATCTTTAGTATTTTGATGGCATATGTACTGATCTTACCATATCTGCCATCTAACAAGATCACATATGAGATCGCAAGACATGGGGCAGCAGGTAGTGCAATCGGTACAGGAGTCGGTGTTTTAACAGGATTGATCTTCTGCTTTATCATTTATCGTGCATACCAGCCAAAGGTCAAGATTCAGATGAAACATGACCGTACAAAATATATTGAATCTTATGGGAATATCTTAAAGATCTTATTATTAACGATCACACCGGTTATCTTTAGTACAGCGATCTATAACTGTAGTGCAACGATCGACCAGACGATCTTTAGTAATATCTTAGTAGGAAAAGGAATTACGGCGAAAGTAGTTTCAGAATTTTATGGTTTGTTCAGCGGTCAGTATAACGTGCTGATCAACGTTCCAGTTGCGATGGCATCTGCACTTTCCAATGCGATCGTGCCAAATGTTTCTGCAGCCTATGCGTTAGGCAAGAAGGACGATATGAACGACAGTATCCAGATGGCGATACGTTTTACGATGATGATCGCGATCCCATGTGCGGTTGGACTAGGTGTGTTGAATAGTTCGATCAATGGATTGATCTTCGGTGCAACATATGCCAAGGGATTAGGAGCTGCCATGCTTCGGATCGGTGCAGTTTCCGTTATTTTCTACTGCCTGTCAACGTTGACAAATGGTATCTTACAGGGAATGGGAAAGATGAGAGTGCCAGTCAGACATTCTGCGATTTCCGTTGTGGTCAATATCGTTGTATTATGGCTTTTATTAACATACACAGATTGTAAAACATATGGATTGGTATTTGCGACTATGGCATTTTCCCTTGTGATGTGTCTGTTAAATGCACACTCCATCAAGAAATACACAGGTTTTCATCAGGAGATCACAAAGACATTTATCAAGCCTGCATTAAGTGCAGCAGTGATGGGTGTTGTCTGTTTTCTGATTCAGTATGCGGTTCAAAGTGTTCTTCCATTCGGGCGAGTATGCTTTGCGGTCTGCGTGATCATTGCAGTACCAGTTGGAGCACTGATCTATTTTGCAGCGATCATTAAGTTAAGAGTATTTACAGAAGAAGAACTTACTAAGATTCCAAAAGGAAATCTGATCGTCAGATTAGCAAAGAAATTACATTTGCTGTAAGGATCGTAAGGGCTTCCATTTATAAAAGGAAGAAAAAGTCCAGATCTGCTATGATTTGGGCTTTTTGTATAAATTCCCTTATCTTTGGTAACAATATAGCCAAAGGAGGGTTGCGTTATGAAGAAGATCAATCGATTTTTGATGATATATATGGTTGTGATCACAGTTTTGTGCATCTGTATGTGTTATCTTGCATTCTCAGCAAATGAAAAGAAGGACAACCTCAAGGAAGTTCGTTCTCAGATAACAACAACAGCTGAAAAAAAACAGACCAAAGCAGTCAAGAAGGTTAAGGCAACGTACAGTCTGAAGATTCTTGATGGAAGTCTGGCTGTGATCAATAATAAGACCAAAGAAGTTTTTGAATATACAGATATGAAGAAAGAGAATCTGCCAGCAGACATCAAAAATATGCTGAAAGAGAATTTTATCTTTGAAAACAGAGAAGAAGTATATCATTTTCTGGAATCATACAGTAGTTAAAATAAAAATTTGGAGAAAAATAACGAATGAAATATAATGTGATCATCGTTGGAGCAGGGGCTTCCGGTATGATGGCAGCGATCACAGCAGCTAGTCATCATAAGAAAGTTCTCTTGCTTGAACGGATGGATAAATTAGGAAAGAAAATATTAGCAACGGGAAATGGAAGATGCAATCTGTCAAATGCTTACATGGACGAGAATTGCTACAGAGGGCAGAGACCTTCCTTTGCCTATCCGATGATCGAGGAATTTGGATTAGAAGATCTCATTCAGTTCTTTGAATCTCTCGGAATGCTTGTGACAGAGCAAAATGGATATTATTATCCTGCATCTTTGCAGGCAGCAACTGTTGTTGATACATTGACACAGAAATTAAAGCATCTGCACGTGGATATTCTGACAGAATTTGAAGTCACGAAAGCAGAGAAACGTAAGTCCACATTTTATGTCTATGGAAATGACAAATGTTTTCAGTCAAGCAATCTGATCCTTGCAACTGGTGGATGTGCACAGCCAAACTTAGGAAGTAACGGAAGTGGATACAAGCTTGCCAAAGACTTTCATCATAAGATCACGGATACATTCCCGTCTTTGGTAGGATTAGAAGCAGAAGGAAAATATTTAAAAGACACCTCTGGAGTTCGAAATGTCAGTAATGTCAGCGTTTACGCGAATAATGAATTGATCGCCAAAGAACATGGAGAAGTTCAGTTTACAAAATATGGGGTTTCAGGGATCCCGATTTTCCAGATCAGTCATTTTGCAATCGAAGCATTAAGAAGAAAGAAAAAAGTAAAAATCTATTTAAATCTCATGCCACAGATGGTAACCTTAGAAGAAACAACAGAAGTATTCTTAAAGAGTTGCAATTATAAGACAGTCGAAGAATTCTTCCAGGGATTTTTAAATAAAAAACTGGTATATGCAATCTTACTGAGATTAAAGATTGATCCAAGAAAACCAGTTGCTCAGATATCCAGGAAAGATCTTAACAGGATCTTAGATATGATCCAACACTTTGAAGTTGAGATCAAAGGATATAAAGGATATGATATGGCACAGGTAACAGCCGGAGGCGTATCCACAAAAGAAATCATACAAGGAACATTAGAATCAAAGTTATTAGAAGGGCTTTATGTTGTCGGTGAATTACTAGATGTCGATGGAACATGTGGAGGGTACAACCTTCAGTGGGCATTTACATCCGGATACATCGCTGCAAGCCAGATAGGAAGACAATGATAAGAATCAACCAGATCAAGCTGCCGATCGATCACAAAGAGGCAGCACTTGAGAAGAAGATAAAAAAAGCATTACATAATACAGAATATAAACAATACAAGATCGTAAAACGGTCTATTGATGCGAGGAAAAAAGAAGAATTATCTTATGTGTATGCAGTTGATGTGACATTAGGTAAGGGTCAAGAAGAGAAATTCCTCAAAAAGAACAAGAATCGTAATATCATGGCAGTAAAAGAAAAGAAGTTTGAATTTCCAGAAAATCAGCGGGAATTTAAATATCCACCGGTTGTGATCGGAATGGGACCGGCAGGTCTGTTTGCAGCACTGATGCTTGCAAGAGACGGATTACATCCGATCGTCTTAGAACGAGGGAAAGATGTCACAAACCGTATGAAAGATGTAGAACATTTCTGGGAGAGTGGCGAACTGAATCCTGAATCCAATGTACAATTTGGAGAAGGAGGAGCAGGAACATTTTCAGACGGAAAACTAAATACCTTAGTAAAAGACAAATTCGGAAGGAATAGATTCGTTTTAGAAACTTTTGTAGAACATGGTGCACCAGAAGAGATCTTATATGAAAATAAACCACATATCGGAACGGATCTTTTAAGAAATGTCGTTGCAGGGATCAGAGAAGAGATCAGATCTCTTGGCGGAGATGTCCGTTTTGAGGCGAAAGTGACAGATTTCGTGATCCAGGATGGAAAATTAACAGGGCTGATCATCAATGATAAAGAAGAAATTAAAACAGAAGCAGCGATCTTAGCACCGGGACACAGTGCCAGAGATACATTTAAGGTCTTATCAGATCGTGATCTGGAAATGAATCCTAAAGCTTTTGCGATTGGACTTCGTGTGGAACACCCGCGTGAGATGATCGACCATTCGCAGTATGGAAAGGGAGCAGATCAATATGATCTTCCAGCTGCATCATACAAACTAACATATCATGCAAACAATGGAAGAAGTGTGTATTCCTTCTGTATGTGTCCGGGAGGTTTCGTGGTCAACGCGTCCTCAGAGCCAGAACGATTGACGGTCAATGGAATGAGCAATCACGATCGAGCAGCAAAGAATTCCAACAGTGCGATCATCGCAAGTGTTACACCAGAGGATTTTGATGGAAATGACGCATTAGCAGGCGTAAGATTTCAGCAGAAATGGGAAGAAAAAGCTTTTAGCGAAGGAAAAGGAAGAATCCCGGTTCAGACATTAAAAGATTTCAGAGAAGGAAAGATTACAGAATCCTTTGGCGATATCACACCGAATACCAAAGGATTGACAAGTTTTGGAAACTTAAGAAACTGTCTTCCAGAACCGGTCAGTGAAGCGATTTCGGAAGGAATGCAATATTTTGATACAAAGATCAAAGGATTTAATCGAGAAGATACGATTTTGTGCGGAATTGAAGCAAGAACATCTTCTCCGTTAAGAATCGAGAGAGATCAAGGATTTGAGAGCAATATCAAAGGAATCTACCCATGCGGAGAGGGAGCAGGTTTTGCTGGCGGCATCACTTCTGCAGCAATGGATGGAATTAAGGTTGCACAAGCCCTCGTTACAGTGTAAAATACCTTTCAAGGAGTGAATGTAAAATGAATAATCGTGAAAAACTAAAAGATAAACAAAGAATTGTCGTCAAAGTAGGTACATCTTCTTTGATCCATAAAGCAACAGGAAACATCAATTTATTCCGATTAGAGAAATTAGTCCGTGTTTTAACAGACTTACATAACAGCGGAAAAGACGTGATCCTGGTATCTTCAGGAGCGATCGGTGTAGGATTTAAAGCCCTGGGATTAGAAAACCGTCCGACATCCCTTCCAATGAAGCAGGCATGTTCTGCTGTAGGACAGGGACAGTTAATGATGATCTACCAGAAACTGTTTGCTGAATACAATCAGGGATCTGCACAGATTCTGATCACAAAAGAGACGATGCTCAATGACGAGAGAAGATATAACGCCAAGAATACATTTGAAGAATTACTAAAACTCGGCGTGATTCCGATCGTAAATGAAAATGATACGGTATCTACAGAAGAGATCGAGTTTGGTGACAATGATACCTTATCTGCTGTCGTAACAGCGGTTGTACAAGGTGATCTATTGATCCTCCTGACAGATATTGACGGACTTTATACGGATGATCCACACAAGAATCCACTGGCCAAACTGATTCCTGAAGTACCGGTCTTAGATGAAAAGATCGGAAGAATGGCAAAAGGAGCTGTAACTAAGGTCGGAACTGGCGGAATGGAAACAAAGATCGCAGCAGCCAATATCGTAACAGATGCTGGAGCAGATATGGTGATCGTAAACAGCAATAATTTAAATAATGTCAATAAAGTTGTTGCAGGAGAAGAGATCGGAACATTATTCTTAGCACACAAACGACCAGACTTTGATTTCAAGAAATATTTAACAGAACGCCCATATTTTAAGGCATAATAAGATAAAATAATGTATTATATAGAAAGGAAATATTACAGATGAAAGAAAAAGATATTCAAAGAATTAATGAATTATACAATCTGGATAAATCCATTGGGTTAACACCAGAACAGAAAGAAGAACAGAGAAAGTTAAGACATGAATACATCCAGTCTGTTCGTGCAAACTTAAGAGCACAGCTTAATAATGTAAGTATCAAAAATGAAGATGGATCGATCACTCCATTAAAACCAAAAGGATTAAACTAGAGCAGATAAAACAGATGGAGATAGATGCAAACCGCACCGAAAAGGAGGCATTCGTAATGTTAGAACAACTAGGAAAACAGGCAAAAGAAGCATCGATAATTCTTGGAAAAGCAGGGATTGAAGATAAGAATGAAGTATTAAGAGAAGCAGCCAAATGTCTGGTACAGAATCAGGAATATATCTTAAGTGAGAATTACAAAGATGTAGAGAATGCAAAAAGCAATGATATGAGCGAGGCGTTGATCGATCGTTTATCCCTGAATCCTGACCGTATCGAAGCAATGGCAGAAGGACTTCGTCAGGTAGCTGAACTACATGATCCAATTGGTTCTGTAGAACATATGCAGAAAACACCGAATGGACTTTTGATCGGTAAGAAAACAGTACCATTAGGAGTTGTCGGTATCATCTACGAATCAAGACCAAACGTAACAGCAGATGCATTTGCACTATGTTTTAAGACAGGAAATGCATGCCTTCTTCGTGGTGGAAGTGATGCGATCAATTCAAATCTTGCGATCACAAATGTGATCCAGAGCGCACTAGAATCCTGCAATATGCCAAAATACAGCATTCAGCTGCTGACAGATACAAGCCGTGAGACAGCTACAAAGATGATGCAGTTAAATGAATACTTAGATGTTCTGATCCCAAGAGGTGGTGCAGGACTCATTCAGAGTGTTGTAAAGAATTCTACAGTGCCAGTGATCGAGACAGGAACAGGAAATTGTCATGTATACGTAGATGAATTTGCCCAGAAAGACATGGCAGTTAACATCATCATCAATGCAAAGACACAGAGACTTGGAACATGTAATACATGTGAATCTTTAGTATTACATAAGAACATCTTGGAGAGTCACGGTCCAGCGATCATCGATGCTTTATTAGAAAAAGGAGTACAGGTACGTGGAGATGAGAGAGTTTGTGCTTTAAATGACCAGGTCATCCCTGCAACAGAAGAAGACTGGGGAACAGAATACTTAGATTCTATCATTTCTGTGAAAACTGTCGACAGCTTTGACGAAGCAGTGGCACATATCAATCATTACAATACGGGTCATTCGGAAGCGATCGTCACAGATTCTTACCAGAATGCACAGGAATTCTTAAATCAGATCGATGCAGCAGCCGTTTATGTTAATGCATCCACAAGATTTACTGATGGATTTGAATTTGGATTTGGAGCAGAGATCGGAATCAGTACCCAGAAGATTCATGCTAGAGGACCAATGGGATTAGATGCACTGACAACCAGCAAATTTATCATTTATGGAAATGGACAGATCCGTAAATAATAGAATATAAAAGCCAGAATTGTCAAATCATTTCAGAATCTTAAGAAAATCTGAAGAAAAACATAGAATTTTGTATGCAAATGCAAAGAAATTGTTAAAAAAACATTGAAAAATAAAAGAGACTGTGGTATTATAAGTCTTGTGTTCAAAGGAGTTTTCATTTTATGAGAACTCTTTTTTTTCGCAATGGAAAAAAATGTAAAGAAGAAAGGAAGGCTTAAAATGGCATTGTTTACATTTAGCGGCGGTGTTCATCCGGCAGATGGTAAAGAATTTGCAAAGAATTCACCAATCACCGAATACCTGCCAAAAGGAGATGTTGTTTTACCTTTAGGTCAGCACATCGGTGCTCCTGCACAGCCAATCGTTAGCAAGGGAGACCAGGTGTTAGTAGGCCAGAAGGTGGCAGAAGCTGGAGGATTTGTATCCGCGAATATTTTCAGCTCTGTTTCAGGAACTGTAAAGGCGATCGAGCCAAGAATGACTCCAGCAGGAGCAAAAGTTAACTCTATCGTAATTGAGAATGATGGAGAATTCAAAGAGGCTGCCTTTGAGGCAAAACCTTATGATCAGATGTCTAAAGATGATGTTTTAGCAGCGATCAAAGAAGCTGGAATCGTAGGACTTGGTGGAGCCGGATTCCCAACACATGTGAAATTAGCGCCAAAAGATCCAGATGCGATCGAATATATCATCGTAAATGGAGCGGAGTGTGAACCTTATATCACAGGTGACTACCGCATCTTAATGGAGACACCAGAACTTTTAATTGAAGGATTAAATATCGTACTTGATATGTTCCCAAAAGCAAAAGGTATCATTGGTATTGAAGATAATAAAAAAGATGCAATTGCTAAAGTAGAAGCATTAGTAAAAGGTGATGCAAGAATCAGCGTTGCTACATTAAAGACAAAATACCCACAGGGTGCAGAACGTTCTTTGATTTATGCAACAACAGGAAGAAGCATCAACTCCAGCATGTTACCAGCAGATGCAGGATGCATCGTAGATAACGTAGCTACGATCGTAGCGATCAAAGAAGCTGTCAAAGATGGTAAACCATTATACGAACGTGTTGTGACAGTTACTGGAGATGCGATCAAGAATCCAAGCAACTTTAAAGTACGTACAGGAACAAACGTACAGGAACTGATCGAAGCAGCCGGTGGATTTAAGACACAGCCTGAGAAGATCATTTCTGGTGGACCTATGATGGGTATGGCAATGTTTACAACAGATGTACCAGCTGTCAAAACATTCTCATGCTTCTTAGCATTCACAAAAGATGAAGTTGCTGCGAACCAACCAAGCAATTGTATTCGTTGTGGAAGATGTGTAAGCGTCTGTCCACAGAAGCTGATGCCAGCAAAATTATCTGTATTAGCAGATCATAATCAGTTTGACGAGTTTGAGAAACTTTATGGAGCAGAATGCGTTGAGTGTGGATCTTGTTCATTTGTATGTCCAGCAAAACGTAACCTTGCACAGTCCATGAAGACAGGTCGTAAACAGGTATTAGCTAACCGTAGAAAGAAATAAAGGAGAGATACATATGAGCGAAACATTATATCATGTGTCAGCCAATCCTCATGTAAGAGATAACGGCTCAACACAAAAGATTATGTTAGATGTTATCATCGCATTACTACCCGCTACAATTTTTGGTATCTATATCTTTGGAGCATCTGCGGCACTGACAGTTGCAATTTCTGTTGCTACCTGTGTTGTCGTTGAGTATATTTACCAGAAACTTATGAAACAGCCAATCACTGTAGGTGACTTAAGTGCGGCATTAACCGGACTGTTACTTGCATTAAACTTACCATCAGGAGCACCATTCTGGATGCCGATCCTTGGTGGAATCTTCGCGATCATCGTTGTAAAACAGGTGTTCGGTGGATTGGGACAGAACTTTATGAACCCAGCCCTTGGTGCAAGATGTTTCTTAATGATCTCATTTGCAGCAAGAATGACAACATTTACATATGATGGTGTGACAACAGCAACACCACTTGCTGTTATGGAACAGGGAAAAAGCGTGGATGTTATGAAATCATTCTTAGGATTCGTTCCTGGAACAATTGGTGAAACATCTGCATTATTACTGATCATCGGTGGAGTATACTTAGTATTTAAGAAAGTCATCTCTCCGATCATCCCATGTGTTTACGTTGCAGTTGTAGCAATCTTCGTACTGATCTTCGGTGGTCATGGATTTGATCTATCTTACATGGCAGCACAGATCTTCAGTGGTGGATTAATGTTAGGTGCGATCTTCATGGCAACAGACTACGTAACATCTCCAATTACAAAGAACGGAAAGATCATCTATGCGATCGTTCTTGGTATTTTAACTGGATTATTCCGTCTGTTCGGACCAATGGCAGAAGGTGTATCTTACTCAATCATCATTGCAAACTTATTAGTTCCACTGATCGAGAGAGTGACAGTACCAACTCCATTTGGAATCGTAAAAAAAGGAGGTAAGAGCAATGAATAAGAATCTCGTAATGGATTGTATCAAATTATGTGTGATCACATTAATTGCAGGACTCCTTTTAGGTATCGTATATAATGTAACAAAAGCACCGATCGCCGCACAGGAAGAAAAGACAAAACAGGAAGCTTACAAAGCCGTATTCAAAGATGCAGCGAAATTCGATACAGTAAAATTAGACCAGAAAGACGTAGCAGCTGTCTTAAAGAAAAATGATCTTGGACAGAACACGATTTCTGAAGTTGTAAAAGCAGTTGACAAAAATGGAAAAGAACTTGGATACGTATTCTCTGTAACAAACCCAGAAGGATACGGTGGAGATGTATCTTTATCTGTAGGTGTTAGAGATGATGGAACAGTCAATGGTTATGAAACATTATCCATCAGCGAAACAGCTGGTTTAGGTATGAAAGCCAAAGAACCAGAATTCAAGAGTAACTTTAAAAACAAAAAAGCAGACAAATTTGAAGTTGTAAAAGATGGATCTGGTAAGAACGATGATTCTAAAGTAGATGCCATCAGTGGTGCAACGATCACAAGCCGTGCTGTCACAAGTGCAGTTAACAGCTGTGTTGCATATTCAAAGAGCCTGAAGGGAGGTAATTAAACATGAAACCAAATCCAATGGAACGATTGATTAATGGTATCGTAAAAGAAAACCCTACCTTCGTCTTAATGTTAGGTATGTGTCCTACATTAGCAGTAACAACATCTGCGATCAACGGTGCAGGAATGGGACTTTCAACAACAGCCGTATTAATGTTTTCTAACATGATCATTTCAGCATTAAGAAATGTCATCCCTGATCGTGTACGTATTCCAGGATATATCGTAGTTATCGCATCTCTGGTAACAATCGTACAGTTCCTATTACAGGGATATGTTCCAGCAGTTAACGACGCATTAGGATTATACATCCCACTGATCGTAGTAAACTGTATCATCCTTGGACGTGCAGAATCCTTTGCAGCAAAGAACGGACCAATCAACTCCTTCTTTGACGGACTTGGAATGGGACTTGGATTTACTGTAGCCTTAACAATTTTAGGAGCATTCCGTGAATTATTAGGAGCAGGTCAGATCTTCGGAATGCAGGTAATGCCATCTGCATACGAACCAATCACAATCTTTATCCTGGCACCTGGAGCATTCTTCGTACTTGCATGCTTAGTAGCGATCCAGAATAAAGTTAAGAGCAAAAAACCTAAAAAAGCCGGAGAAGCAACAAGTGGTGGATGCGGAGATTGTTCTCACTGCGGAAACAGCGCTTGCGGTTCCAGAAGCTTTTTTGATACAACTGTAGATGACAAATAAGGAGGATTAAGATGAAAAGTTTACTGTTAATTGCCATCGGTTCAGCGCTGGTAAATAACGTCGTATTAAGCCAGTTCCTTGGTTTATGTCCTTTCCTTGGAGTTTCTAAGAAAGTTGAGACAGCAGCCGGAATGGGTGCAGCCGTTCTCTTCGTTATTACTATCGCATCAGCAGTTACAAATTTAATTTATACATTTTTATTAGTACCAACAGATTTAACATACTTAAATACGATCGTATTTATCCTGGTAATCGCAGCATTAGTACAGTTCGTAGAAATGGTATTAAAGAAATCTATGCCAGCATTATATGAATCTCTGGGAGTATTCCTTCCACTGATCACAACAAACTGTGCAGTTCTTGGTACAGCATTAACAAACGTACAGAACGACTATAGTTTCATCGCCAGCGTAGTCAATGGTATCGGTATCTCTTTAGGATTCCTAATTGCTATCGTTATCCTTGCTGGTATCCGTGAAAAGATGGAATACAACAACATCCCAGAATCTTTCAAAGGAATGCCTATCACACTGTTAACAGCAGGATTAATGGCAATCGCATTCTTCGGATTCTCAGGACTTATTTAGGAGGTAAAGAAGATGAATATATCAGCAATTTTACTTGCCATGGTTGTTGTCGGAGGAACCGGTCTGCTTATCGCAATCTTACTGGGAATTGCCTCAGAGAAATTTAAAGTTCCTGTAGACGAGAAGGAAGTAGCCATCCGTGCAGAACTTCCAGGAAATAACTGTGGTGGTTGTGGATACGCAGGTTGTGATGGACTTGCAAAAGCAATCGCAAATGGAGAAGCACCAGTGAACGGCTGTCCAGTTGGTGGAGCAGCTGCAGCTGAGAAGATCAGTGCGATCATGGGTGTAGAAGCAGGAGAATTCGTGAAGAAAGTCGCATTTGTAAAATGTGCCGGAACTTGCGAAAAAGCATCTGACAAATACCAGTACTCAGGAGTTCAGAGCTGTATCGAAGCGATGAACGTACCAGGTGCAGGACCAAAAGGATGCGAATTTGGATGTATGGGATTTGGAAGCTGTGCAGCAGTATGTCCAGAAAATGCGATCTCTATCGTGAACGGAATCGCTCACATCGATGAAGAAGCATGTGTAGGATGTGGAAAATGTGCAGAAACATGTCCAAAAGCATTGATCGACCTTGTACCAGAAAACAAGAAAACAAGAGTACAGTGCAGCTCTAAAGAATTCGGTAAAAACGTTATGTCTGTATGTAAAGCAGGATGTATCGGATGTAAAGCATGCGAAAAAGTATGTAAACTTGGAGCAATCAAAGTTGAAAACAACATCGCACAGATTGATTACGATAAATGTGTAGGTTGTGGATTATGTGCAGGTAAATGTCCAAAAGGAATCATTACAGGAAAGAAATTAGTTCCTAAGAAACCAGCACCAAAGAAAGAAGCTTAATCTTTCTTTATATCATTATAATAATAAAGAAGCAGGAGATTCGAGAGATCAGAATCTCCTGCTTTTTTCTGCTTCTATTCATGGAAAAAAAGAATACTATTATAATAGGAAGAAAAAGGATTCCTGACATGAAATTTCTCGAACTTCGGCAAAAAGATGTGATCAATTGTAATACAGGAGAATGTTTAGGCCTTGTCCTAGACCTCGAATTTGAAATCCATACGGGTAAGATCTGTTATCTGATCGTTCCCAAAACAACGAAGATGCTCATATGCGTTGGCAAGAATAAAGTTTACAAAATCCCCTACAAATGCATTGTAAGGATCGGCAGAGATACGATTCTAGTCGATATCAACGAAAAAGAATGCCTGAAATAAAAGAAAAGCTTTCTTTTCTACAAAAAAAATGATATACTTCAAGCAGTAAAAACACGGAGGTACAAGAAGATGAGATGCCCATATTGTGGAAGTGAGAATTCCAGAGTCGTAGATTCCAGACCGGCAGAAGACAACAATGCGATCCGTAGAAGAAGACAATGTGACGAATGCGGAAAACGTTTTACAACTTATGAGAAGATAGAGACAGAACCGTTGAGTGTCATCAAGAAAGACAAGACACGACAACTCTATGATCGAAACAAGATCCGGAATGGAATCGTACAATCCTGTCACAAACTCCCAGTATCCATGGGGCAGATCGAAGCAGCGATCGATGAGATCGAGACAAAGATCTATAACATGGGAACAAGAGAAGTTGAAACATCTGTGATCGGAGAGATGGTCATGGACAAATTAAAGGATTTGAATGAAGTTGCATACGTAAGATTTGCAGCCATTTACCGTGAATTCAAAGATGTGAACACATTTATGAGTGAATTAAAGAAATTATTAAAATAATCACAATTGTTTTGAATAAACAAGATTGTAAAAATATTACTTTTGTGATAAACTAACCATATCATTTTGAAACCAGCTTCCTTTTTGAGAAGAGAAGGAGTTGAGTATTATTTATCAGGAAGTAATTACAGGAATCGTCAGTGGAGTGAGTGGAAAGCTCATCCACGTAGAAGTAGAGATCAGAAACGGCCTGCCATATTTTACAATGGTAGGCTATCTTTCCAAAGAATCCATGGAAGCAAAAGAGCGGGTTGCATCAGCACTGCGCTCCATCGGCCATCCCTTACCGTCGATGAAGATCACCGTTAATTTATCCCCAGCCAATATAAGAAAGAACGGAACCGCGTTCGATTTCCCAATCGCCGTGGCCTTTTTAGGATGCCTGAATTTAATCGATGCAAGCAAGTTAGATGATATCTGTATCATGGGGGAATTAGGACTAAACGGCAAGATCAGAGGTGTAGGAAACTGCCTTCCGATCGTTTTAGAAGCAAGAAAACAAGGCATTCACAAGTTCTTTGCGGCAAGTGAAGATGAGAATTCTCTAAGAGGGATCGAAGATATCGAAGTGGTATTTATGGACAGTTTACAGGATGTCCTGGACTATTTTCATGGAACGTATCATCAAAAAAGTTGCAGAAGTGCAACAACTTATCAAAAGGAAGAGTCAGAAGAAGACTTCAGTGACATCATAGGACAACAACATTTAAAAAGAGCGATGGAGATCGCGGTCACTGGAAGACATCATCTATTGATCATTGGTTCCCCAGGTTCAGGAAAAACAATGGCAGCCAGAAGGATCCCGACCATTCTCCCACAACTATCAAAAGAAGAGAAGATGGAAGTTCAGGCAATCTATGATGCCACTGGAATTCCACGGTATTTAGAAGATGATACCAGACCATTTCGCCAGCCACATCCAATGATCCCGAAAGCTGCATTCCTTGGAGGCGGCAAGACGCCGACGGCAGGAGAGATCACATTAGCACATCATGGCATTTTATTTCTGGACGAATTTATGGAATTTAAAACAGAATGTATCGAAGCACTCAGACAGCCATTGGAAGATGGAACGATCGATATCACCAGAAATGGGATCTACCACAAGTTTCCGGCAGACTTTCAATTGATCGCCACCATGAATCCATGTCCTTGCGGTTATGGATTGGAAGATGGGATCTGCCGATGTACTTATCATGAAAAAAAGCGTTATCTAAAGAAATTGTCCGGTCCGATCTTAGACCGTTTTGACATGGTCCTATGTCTAAGTAAAAAAGAGGCTGATACACAGAAGATACAAAAAGAGAGTCAAGAAACATCCCATCAGATCAAAGAACGCATCGAAACAACCATCCAAAGAGAAAAAAAGTTATTAAAAAACTATCAATGCAGTGATACCAGCCATTTAAGCCACATACAGTTAAACAAGTTCCTTCATTTATCCAAAGAATGCAAAGAGATTTTAGATATGGCCTATCGATCTGGCAAGATCACAAGACGAGGAATGGATAAGATTTTAAAAGTAGCCCTGACGATCATGCTTATGGAAAATGAATCAGAGATCAAACCGATCCACCTGATGGAAGCCATGACTTTCAGAAATACAGGGTTTATCAAAGAGGTGCTTGAATATGGAAGATAAATTATATTGGTATTGGCTATGCGGCAAAGTTCTATTACCGATCAAGAAGCAAAAAGAATTGATGGATATCTTCATTCATCCAAAAGAACTCTATAAGATCAACCCAGAAATCTTAAAAGAACACATGACAGAACTTGAATACAATCGTTTCGTTCATTCAAGAGATGAAACAGCGATCCAGAAAGACTATGAAGCCCTGCATCGTGAAAATATCCGTTTTATCATTCAAAAAGAAGCTGCTTACCCGAATCGATTAAGAAAGATCTACGATGCGCCATATGGGATTTTTCAAAAAGGTCAGCCATATGAAGAAAAAGAACTGTCAATAGCGATCGTTGGATCAAGATATCCGACAACTTATGGATTCGAAATCTCAAAAAAGTTCGCAAAAGAGCTGGCTCAGCAAGGCGTACAGATTGTAAGTGGACTCGCAAGGGGCGTAGATGGGACGGTTCACCGTGAAATAATCGACAAAAAAGGACAGGCTGTTGGGGTTCTAGGATGTGGGATCGATCTCATTTACCCAAAAGAAAATTTTCAGTTATTTTATGACATGTATGCGAATCAGACAGTTATTTCTGAGTACCCGCCAGGCAGTGAACCGCTCAAATGGCATTTTCCAGAAAGGAACCGCATCATCAGTGGATTAAGTGACGGAATCCTCGTCACAGAAGCCAGAGCAAGGAGCGGATCGCTGATCACGGCGGATTGCGGGCTTGATCAGAACAAAGAAGTGTTCGCAGTTCCCGGAATGATCACAGACAAACATTGCCAAGGGTGTCATGGATTGATCAAACAAGGTGCAAAATTAGTTGAAAATGTCGACGATATTTTAACAGAATTTTCAGAATTCACGGGATTTTCACGAAAATTTCCAAAGCATAGTGTAAAATCTCTTGCAAAGGCAGAAAAAAGGGTGTATGATATGTTGAGTTTGAAACCGAAATATATTGATGAGATCTTAAGTACATCCCAAGATTCTTATGAAGAAGTGATCCAAGCTTTATTTCAATTAGAAGCGAAAGGATATATCAAACAGATCCATCAGAACTTATATATCAAAAAAATGTAAACAAGGGGTAATACTATATGCCAAAATATCTAGTTATCGTCGAATCACCGGCGAAAGCCAAAACAATCAAAAAGTTCCTGGGCAGGAATTACGAAGTGATCGCGTCCAACGGGCATGTTCGCGATCTGCCAAAGAGTACCTTGGGAATAGATATCGAGAATGACTTTGAACCAAAGTATATTACGATCCGTGGGAAGGGTGAAGTATTAGCAGCTCTTCGCAAAGCGGTAAAAAAAGCAGACAAAGTATACCTCGCGACTGACCCGGACCGTGAAGGAGAAGCCATCTCATGGCATTTATATTACGCATTAAAACTGGAGAACAAAAACTACAGCCGAATCACATTTAATGAGATTACAAAAACAGCTGTCAAAGACTCCATCAAACACGCAAGAGACATCGATATGAACTTAGTCGATGCACAGCAGGCAAGACGTGTTCTGGACCGAATCGTAGGATACCAGATCAGTCCGATCCTCTGGGCAAAGATCAAACGAGGTTTAAGTGCTGGACGAGTTCAGTCCGTAGCTCTACGCCTGATCTGTGACAGAGAAGAAGAAATCAATCTGTTTATTCCACAGGAATACTGGTCCTTAGAAGCCTTATTAGATGTCAAAGGAAGCAAAAAGCCTTTAGAAGCGAAACTTGTTGGAACCAAAGATCAGAAAATGGAGATCCACAGTGAAGAAGAGATGAATGAGATCTTATCCTATTTAAAAGGAAAAGAATTCACAGTAGAAGGGGTAAAAGTTACCGAACGATTAAAGAAAAGCCCACTTCCATTTACAACAAGTACGCTGCAGCAGGATGCATCCAGCAAGTTAAATTTTGCACCACAGAAAACCATGCGTATCGCACAGCAGTTATACGAAGGTGTGAACATCAAAGGACAGGGAACGGTCGGTCTGATCACATACTTACGTACAGACTCCACACGTATCTCTGTGGAAGCTGATGCAGCAGCGAAAGAATATATCAAGGAAGCTTATGGAGCAGAGTTTGTTGGAGCAGGAACTGTCGCCAAGAAAGACGACAAGAAAGTACAGGATGCACATGAAGCCATCCGACCAACCTACATGACAAACTCACCAGCAAGCATCAAAGACGAACTATCAAGAGATCAGTTCCGTTTATATCAGCTGATCTGGAACCGTTTCATGGCAAGCCGTATGGCACCAGCCAAATACGAGAATACATCTGTAAAGATCGCTGCCGGAGATTATCGTTTTAATGCATCCGCAAGCAAGATCGCCTTCGATGGATTCCTATCTGTATATAACATTAACAATGAGAAATCCGAAGGAAATGTAATGTTAAAATCCATCGATGAAGATACCAAACTTACATTAAATGATTTAGAGCCAAAACAGCATTTTACACAGCCACCAGCTCATTATACAGAAGCATCTTTAGTTAAGACACTAGAAGAGTTTGGAATTGGACGTCCAAGTACTTACGCACCAACGATCTCAACGATCACAGCAAGACGTTATGTTGTCAAAGAAAAGAAGAACTTATACGTCACAGAGCTTGGAGAAGCAGTCAACAACATGATGAAGAAAGCATTCGCAAGTATCGTCGATGTGAACTTCACAGCAATGATGGAAGGTCTGCTTGATATGGTAGAAGAAGGTAAAGTCCATTGGAAATCCGTCATTGAAAACTTCTACCCAGACTTTGAGATTGCAGTGAAGAATGCAGAAAAAGAATTAGAGAAGATCAAGATCGAAGACGAAGTCACAGACGTTATCTGCGATGAATGTGGAAGAAATATGGTCGTGAAGTACGGACCATATGGGAAATTCCTTGCATGCCCTGGATTCCCAGAATGCAGAAATACAAAACCACATTTTGAAAAAGTCGGAATCCCATGTCCAATGTGCGGTGGAGAAGTTGTCTTAAAGAAAACGAAAAAAGGAAGAAAATATTACGGATGTGAAAATAATCCGGAATGTGAATTTATGTCATGGCAGAAACCATCCACAGTCAAATGTGAAAAATGCGGAAGCTATATGATCGAAAAAGGTAAGAAGCTTGTATGCTCTAGCAAGGAATGTGGATTCGTATGCAGCATGCCAGAAGATGCAAAAGAGAAAGAGACTTCTGGGGAGTCAGTGTCAAAATAAGGAGAAAAAATATAGATGAGTAGTATACAATTACTAGATAAAACAAGAAAGATCAATAAATTACTTCATAATAACAATTCACAGAAAGTTGTATTTAACGATATCTGTAAAGTTCTGACAGAAGTAATGAATTCAAACGTCCTTGTCATCAGTAAAAAAGGAAAGATCTTAGGTAAAAATGAAGCAGACCACATCGAAGTGCTTCATCAGCTGATCTCAGGAAATGTCAAAGATTATGTTGATTTTTCATTAAATGAAAGACTATTAACAATCCTTTCTACCAATGAAAATGTCAGCCTTTCTACACTGGGATTTGAGTCAGACGTTGATGATTACTATGCGATCATCGCACCGATCGATATCGCAGGAGAGAGATTCGGAACATTATTTATGTACCGCCAGAGAGAAAATTATTCCATTGATGATATTATCTTAGCGGAATACGGAACAACCGTTGTCGGACTTGAAATGTTAAGATCTGTAAGCGAAGAAGTGGAACAGGAACGAAGAAAGAAAGGAATCGTTGATTCCGCGATCAGTACATTATCCTTCACAGAACACAAAGCAGTGATCCATATCTTAGAAGAATTAGAAGGCAATGAAGGAGTCTTAGTTGCAAGTAAGATCGCAGATAGATTCGGGATCACAAGATCTGTTGTCGTAAATGCACTAAGGAAACTAGAAAGTGCCGGAGTTGTTGAGACAAGATCCTCTGGTATGAAGGGAACATATATTAAAGTAGTGAATGACTTTATATTTGACGAGATCACAAAGCTTGATTAATTCTTTTAGAATTAAAGAAAAAGTTCTTGCAAAGAAGGACAAGGTTTGATATACTGTCATAGGTAAAAATAAACACGCTATTGGAATTCTGGTAAGTGCCCAAGAGGTTTGTCAGAACGATGAAAATAGCGGAAGCAAAAACTAAAGGAGATTTAAAATGAGCGTTATTTCAATGAAACAGTTACTTGAAGCAGGTGTACATTTCGGACATCAGACAAGAAGATGGAACCCTAAAATGGCACCATACATCTACACAGAGCGTAATGGTATCCATATCATCGACTTACAGAAATCTGTAGGAATGGTTGACGATGCTTACAACGCAGTAAAAGATTGTGTAGCACAGGGTGGAAAGATTCTGTTCGTAGGAACAAAGAAACAGGCTCAGGATTCTATTCAGGCTGAAGCAGAACGTTGCGGAATGTTCTACGTAAACCAGAGATGGTTAGGTGGAATGATGACTAACTTCAAGACAATCGAATCTAGAATCGCTAGACTGAAAAAAATCAAAGAGATGGAAGAAGACGGAACATTTGACGTACTTCCAAAGAGAGAAGTTTTAGAACTTAACAAAGAAAAAGACAAATTACAGAAGAACTTAGGTGGAATCGAAGAAATGGGTGGACTTCCAGACATGATCTTCGTTGTAGACCCTAAGAAAGAAAGCATCTGTGTACAGGAAGCACATACTTTAGGAATTCCTCTTGTTGGAATCGCAGATACAAACAGCGATCCTGAAGAATTAGATTATATCATCCCAGGAAACGATGATGCGATCCGTGCAGTAAAACTGATCACATCTGCTATGGCTGATGCAGTTATCGAAGCAAACCAGGGAATCGATGCAGACTCTGAAGAAGTTGCAGAAGACGCTGAATAATTTATTCACACTTTCAATTTAGGAGGAAAAAGAATCATGGCTATCACAGCAGCAATGGTAAAAGAATTAAGAGAAATGACTGGTGCCGGAATGATGGATTGTAAGAAAGCTCTTACAAACACAGACGGAGACATGGACGCAGCAGTTGAATTTTTAAGAGAAAACGGTCTTGCAAAAGCAGCAAAGAAAGCTGGACGTATCGCAGCTGAAGGACTTGTTGCAGTAGCAGTATCTGAAGATGCAAAAGAAGCAGCAATCGTTGAAGTTAACTCTGAAACAGACTTCGTAGCTAAGAATGATACATTCAGAACATATGTAGCAGAAGTAGCTGATCAGGCTCTTACAACAAAAGCAGCTGATATCGAAGGATTCTTAGCAGAAGAATCTAAAGCAGAAGCTGGAAAAACTGTAAAAGAAGCATTAGATGGTAAGATCGCTGTTATCGGAGAGAACTTAAACATCCGTAGATTCGCTAAAGTATCTGCAGCAGACGGATTTGTTGCATCTTACATCCACGCTGGTGGTAAGATCGGTGTATTAGTAGAAGTTGCTACAGACGTAGTTAACGACGAGATTAAAGAGATGGCTAAAAACGTAGCAATGCAGGTTGCAGCTATTTCTCCAAAATACACAAGCAGAGATGAAGTTTCTAAAGATTACATCGAGCATGAAACAGAAATCTTAAAAGTTCAGGCTATGAACGAAAACCCAGACAAACCAGAAAACATCATCGAAAAGATGATCGTTGGACGTCTGAACAAAGAATTAAAAGAAGTATGTCTGTTAGATCAGGCTTATGTTAAAGCTGAAGACGGAAAACAGGCAGTTGGAAAATACGTAGAACAGGTTGCTAAAGCAAACGGAGCTAATGTTACAATCAAAGGATTCGTTCGTTTTGAAACTGGTGAAGGTATTGAAAAGAAAGAAGAAGACTTTGCGGCTGAGGTTGCTGCTCAGTTAAAATAAACCTTTTGAGCAAAATCTTTTGCGAACTTTCATAGAGAACCGTATAAAATGGAGTTTTTTCGCGACTAAAATAAGTTTGTTGAAGAAATTATAGAAACTTCAAAAGTATCGTAATTTATCGCTATATATCGTAGCTTATTAAATGGTGAAGAATTAAATCTTCATCTAAATTTCAACAAAATTTTATATTGTACAAACGCAAACTAGAACACAAACTTCAACAGAATTAAAGTGAAGTTTGTTGAAGAAAGTTTGTATTCATAATAGTCATCTTAGGTTCTGACACTAAGGCACATATCAATAAGATATGTGCCTTTTTTAGTACCTAAATTTTGGGCTGTGCTATCGGCCATATACGGGCATCCCCTCTGGTCAAGGGATTCAATCATAATTATTTATTTTATTTATAATTCTTTTAATTTATTTATACGATCCATACTCATAATAGATGAGTATTTTAATCCCCATATGATTGAATTCCCTGACCTTTTTCAAATATGTTAGTAATTATAAATTAAATAAATATAAAAGGAGAATCACTATGAAAGAGAGAACAATCGCAATTGTAAACCAGAAAGGCGGAGTTGCTAAAACGACGACAACATTAAATTTGGGGGCAGAATTGGCAAAGGCAGGAAATAAGGTTTTACTAGTTGATTTTGATCCGCAGTCATCATTGACTATTGCATTAGGGCAATTTGATGAAAATATTCCATCGATTGCAGATTTGATGCAGTTAGAAATTGAGGATAGAGACTTACTAAATAAAGAAGATATTATGATTAATATATATGGAATGGATTTGCTCCCTGGAAGTATTGTGTTGGCTTCTACGGAGCTTTTTCTAATTAACGCCACTTGTAGAGAACAGATTTTAAAAACTGTATTAGCAAAATATAAGAAAGACTATGATTATATTCTAATTGATTGTGGACCATCACTTGGAATGTTAACAATTAATGCATTAACTGCCGCGGATAGTGTGATTATTCCAGTAGAAGCAGAATATTTGTCTGCGAAAGGTATGGAATTATTATTAAGATCAGTAGCAATGACGAAACGAAAATTGAATCCTAGTCTAAAAATAGATGGAATTTTGATTACTAGAGTAGATAAGAGAAACAACTTATCTGGACAGATTATCAAGATGGTTAGAGATGCTTATGAAAGTTTAAATATATTTGATAGTCAGATTCCAGAAAGAATTGCAGTGGGGAAATCGCTCAGTAAGCATGAGTTGGTTGCAGGGTTTGAAAAAAATTCAGATGCAGCTATTGCATATAAGAAATTGGCTCAGGAGGTATTAGCAAAATGACAGAAATGACAGAAAGATTAAAACCATTAGGAGAAATGTTTGGATTACCGCAAGATTTTAATGAAGATACAAAAGATAAGGTGACTGAATTAAAAATCAGTCACCTCAAAGATTATCATAAAGGAAATTTAGGAGAAAACAGATATTCGAAACAGGATTTAGAAGATCTTGTAGAATCTGTAAAAATCAATGGAATCATTCAGCCTTTAGTTGTTCGTCCACTTAATGAAAATGATGAATATGAAATTATCCTGGGACACCATCGAAGAGATGCGGCATTACTGGCAGGATTGAATACAGTACCATGTTTGATCAATGATGATTTGGATGATGATACAGCAGAGTTGTTATTTATGGATTCAAATTTGCAGCATGGATTCGAAAAAATGAAACAATCTGAAAAAGCTGAATTGATCTATCGGAGGAATGAGGTTTTAAAACGACAGGGAAGAAGGACAGATTTAAATCCAGATGATCTTACCAAGAGTGTAGATGAAGAATTTAACTTAAGTCGAAGTTCTATTCAGCGATATTTAAGAATTTATCAATTAACTGATAAATTAAAAGAGGCATTAGATAATGGGAAGATTGGAGTAAAGGTAGCCGTGGATCTTTCATTTATTTCTACTATTTATCAGGATCTAATTGCAGATTATATAAAAGAAAATGATGTAAAAATTGATAAGAAAATGTCTGAAAAAATCAAGACGGTGTCAGAAAGACAACATCTAAATGATAAAACATTGTTTGAAATCTTAAATGGAAAAATTTCTGAAGAAGTAAAGGTAAAGCCGAAAAAAACTTCAATTAAAGTAAGTAAAAAGGTATTAAACAAATATTTTAAACCAGAACAGAAACAAGATGAAATAGATAAGATTATTGAGAAAGCATTGGAAATGTATTATCAGAATTGAACTGAGGGATAAAATGAGAAGAAGAGTAATGACAATAGCAATGGCTACGTTTTTTGCCGGAATGATGGCTTTTTGTGATGTAGATATAATTGCTGCAGAAGAGAATGTTGTGACAGAAGCAACAACAGAAACAGCTATAATATCAACAACAGAAGAAGTAACAACAGAACAGAATCAATCAGAATTAAAAAATAACACAACGAAGGTAGAAAATAAGGTAACAATTTCAAAGAAACATAAAAAAGATAAAACTTCAAGCAGAAGGAAAAGACCAAAATCAAAAGAAAGATATAAGAAAAAAAAGATTGCTGAAAAAAACGTTGATTCCAAAAATGAAATCATAAAAAAACAAAAAAATCAAAAAGAATATATAGGAGATTATATATATTTTAATCAAACAGATTCTATTTGGAATAACAATAATTTGTCATTACGATCAGCAGGCTGTGGACCGACAGCGGTTGCAGTCTGTATTTCTAATTTAACGCATAAGTTTGTAAGTCCAGTGACTGTTGCAGGATGGGCTAAAAAAGAAGGATATTATTCTTCTTCCGGTTCACTGCATAGTGCGATCCCTGCGATGGCAAGTCACTGGAATTTGCAATGCAGAGGACTCTATAAAAATGAAAAGGAGATTGAAAGAGCTTTAAGATCCGGGCATATGGTTGTGGGATTGATGGGACCAGGATATTTTACAAATGGTGGCCATTTTATATCATTATTAACAATAAATAAAAAAGGTATGGTTGAAGTGGCAGATGTTGGAAGTAGGGTAAGATCACAAAAAATATATGATCTTGCTTTTATTATACAGAATTCTAAAATAGCAGATGCAGGTGGACCTTTTTGGGAAATTTGGAGCAATAAAACAGACGGTAATAACAATAAAAAGCAGAAAAGGAAGAATAAAGTTCATAACAAAGTAATAAAACAAAGTGATGATCAGAAGAAAAATAAAGAAGAGATTATTCGTAAATTTTATTTGAATTTGCAGATTGATCTGACAGACTTCGAAAAAGAAATTCCAATGGACGAATTATTAATAGGAATTAAGAGTCAGGGGATTCAGGATCATAAAAGTAAAATAAATGATCACTTAAAGGAACTTGGCAATCAATTGAATGATGAAAAAATTGTTCAGGTAAGCGAAACATATAGTTTTGGAATGGATGCAATGCAGTTACATAAAGAAAGAACTTATTTTGCAGTTCCTACCTATTTAGAAAATATTACGAGGATAAATTAATATGGATAAAAAAGAAGATAAGTTTTTAGAAGAATTTTTGTCGAAATGGATAATAATTTGTATTAATGGACCTATAATATACATCCTGTTGAAATTGTTATACTGTATTTTTGACAGAATAATAATAAAGAATCTGGTGGTTAGCTTTCAACCAGTACTGTTATGTATAGGATGCCTAGTTTTTGGAAAGTGTATTATATTTTCTTTTGTTCCCCAAATCGTAGGATTTATTATGAAAACTGATTACAAAGAGAATGAACATAAAAGAGAGGTGAAAGATATGGTGAAAATTTCAGATTATACAAATACTGTACGAGAAGAAATTGAAGGATCATCAGGATTAAAAAAAATGATCCAAAGAAATCTTGATAAGATGAATGAAGTGATAGGAGACATTGATATGTCAGAAAAGCAGAAAAAAACATGGTTGTGGTTGGCAGGATATGAAGAAAGTACGATAGATAACATTCTTGATGTTATAAAACAGAAAAGAAGATGATGTGCTATTCAAAAATATATTTATGCATATTCAAAAATATATGATATAATACTTAAGAGGTGATGGAGATGCAAAATCGAGAAATGATAATGCATAAAGTCGGTAAATGGTTTATGATAATTGGAATAGCTGGAGTGTTAAGTCTCTTATTTATTGAGTGGAGCCGATGGAACTTAGTACCGTTGGCAGAAAAAATAAACTTAGTGGCAGTAAGTGAAAATTATCATGAATTTCATACGGAATTTATAGAAGTTGGAATAGCAACATTTAGTATTTTTGCATTATTTACTGCACCATCGCTTATTAGATGGGACAATAGATCAGTAATTAATGTCTCATTACTATTTTTGGCAATAATTGCTGATGTGGCAGGAATTATTGCTGTTATTACAAGAGGTGAAATATTTGAAAACTATGTTATTGTTATAGTATTATCAATGTGCATTTATGTAAAAAATATCTTAGAAATGATACAAAAGTTGTATCATTGGATTACAACGGAATCAGAAGAGAATCATTATGATATTGTCAAAATGACATTTATCTGGACGATTATAGCATTTATAATAGGAAAGATTTGGTAGAAAAATGAAAGTTTGGGCAATTTAAATAAATTTTTAGAGGAGGATATGTATGAGAAGAGTAAAAAAATCAGTTGTAGTAGTTACAATGATGTTATTTTCAATGATGTTATTTTCAATGACGAACGTGCATGCAGCGAATAAAAAACTAAAAGTTAACAAAGTATATACTACAACAAAAAAGATTAAAGGAAAAACAAAGAAAAAATACTTAATTAAGGTAAAAATTGGAAAGAAGATTTATAAGAAAAAAGCATCTTCTAAAGGAAACTTTTCAATTAAGATTCCAAAACAAAAAGCAGGAAAGAAGATTAAAATTAAAGTATATAGACGAAAAAATAAAAAGTGGAAACTGTATACAACAAAAATTATTAAGGTAAAAAAGAAAAAAATTAGTGTAAAAAAGTACCCAGGCAAGGAAGAGGCAATTGACCTTGAGCAAGTAAAAAAAGATCTTGCGACTGGAAAGGAGATATCTAAAGGAGAAACTGCATTAGGGAAAGGACATTATTATTATTTAATGAACTTTGGTGGACTAAAAGGTGATGCACTTATTGGATATGTAAATGATTATATTGATATTGATACAGATGGTGAGTATGTGACAATGAAGGCAATTAATGGAGCTAAATTATATTATACAGTTGCAGGTGCATCTGAAAAGTCTATGACTCAGCTAGAAGAACCAACATTTAATTCAGAACATTTAGAGCCAAGACAAAAAGTAGTTTTTAGTTGTTATGATTTTAATAAGAATGCAAACAGAGGCGGATTGTATTTAAAAGTACATGCCTACAAGAATGGAAAATTAATTGCGATATCATATGAATCACATTATATGATTCATATGATTCCTGGTTTTTATTATTAAGAATGAGGAGAGAATGAGGTATAAAAGTAAATATAGGGGACCTCCTTAAATGGAGTATCAAGAACACCATGAAGCTGATGGTGTTTTTTTATTGTAAATTTTTCATGAAAAAGGAGACAGATTATGAAGAAAAAAAGATTTAAGAAAATCTGTCATCAGATTGCAGCAATTGCAATGGCAATATTAATGGTACCGAATACACAGGTATTTGCTCAGATTGCAGTAGATGGAGTAAAGAAAATAGATGAAAAGAATTGGTTTAAGACTAATGAAAAAGAATTTTCTTCGTTTGATGACAGTAAGGCCTTAAAGGTCGATGCGGAATATGGTTTTCGCTTATATCGAACCAAAAACAGTACATTTACGGTAGAAGAAGGAAAGAGCTGTAAGTATCCAACGTCTTATAATGGATTGGATTTAAATATACAGGATTTCGAAAAAGAATATCTTTGGTTTAAAACATCCGAAAATTCAGTGGACAAGATTAAGGTAAAGATATCCAATATGGAGATTTATCAGTGTGATGCGGATGGATCAAATGGTCACTGGGTAAAAGTTGATATGGTACGAACTGTGACAGGTATTGAAAAATACAAAGGACAGGATGGATATATTGCTTTAGGTGAAAACTTAACAAATACAGTTTACGTAGGGCTGGAAGAAGTTAAGACAACAAGTACATTCTATAAAGCAGGAACAACAACTAAGGTGTCATTAAAATCCAATGTAACATTAAAAGATATTGATTCCAACCAGTATATTGGGGTAAAAGCCAATAAGGTAAATGGTCAGTATGTATCTAAAGATACGAAACTAAGTTATAAAGAAGATAATGGAACATATATCTATTATGCTGATACAGATAAAGACTATGATAGTGAAGATTTCACCTGTGCAGCGTTCACATTTGAAGGAAATAGTTTTGAATATACTTTTGGACGAAATATTGCAGAGCCAACAAGACATGATCAGTTTGTGGGAAGTGGACAGAACATGGTTCGATTTAAAACTGCCGCACCTGTCAAAAGTATTACCGATAACAATGAAATAAAAGTTGAAAATAACACAGTAGAGCATTTTGGACAGGAATGGACCTATAATGTAGATCAAGTAATTCCCACTGGAATTCCAACAGCACATCACTACTCAAGCTTTATTTTTGAAGATCAGATTGAATCATGCTTAAAGATTACCTCTGTAAAAGTGGTTGCATCTAATATGGAAAAGGAAAAAAATGCAACAAGCTGGTTTGATGTATCAACAGATAATAATAAAGTCACTGCAAAACTGAAAGATCCGAAAGGAAATGATGACTTTTATAAGTATGGCATCTATACATTACAAGTAACAGTGAAATTAGATATTCCAGAAAATGCAACAGAAGAACAGATGAGTGCATTAAAAGAACAATGGAAACAGCATGGACATTATAACGAAACAGATAATATTGTAACTGAGACAAACAAAGCAAAGACAAATGTTGATGGAGATGTTAAGGATACAAATCAGGTAACAACGAAAATAGAAGGTCCTGAAAAGACAGTTAGTGATTCTGATGAAACGAATGTAAAGAAAAATACAGTTCGTTCATTAGCCGATGACTGGACATATTCAATTACACAGAAGATTGCAAAAAATGCAGATGAAAAGTATGCAAGTTTTGCGTTCAAAGATAGCATTGAGCAATGTATGAAGATTAATTCAGTAAAAGTAAAAGCTGATAATGGAAAAGATGTAACAAGTTGGTTTGATGTATCAACGGTAGGAAACGAAGTAAAAGCAACTTTAAAAAATCCAGGATCAAATGATGAATTTTACAAAAACAATTCTTATACAATGGAGATCAATGTGAAGATGGATGTTCCTGAGAATGCGACAGAAGAGCAATTAAAAAGCTTGAGAGATCGTTGGAAAGAACATGGGCATTACACTGAAGATCAAAAAATTGTAAAAGAATATAATACGGCATATGTTGAGGTAAATGGACAGAATGTTATAACAAATAAGCCAGAAACAGAAGTTCAGCTTTCTACAAATGAAAAAAATGAACCAGGATTAGCAATTAAGAAAAGTGTCAATCGTTATGAGCATCAGGTAAACGATGTAGTTCATTACACGGTAAAAGTGTCAAATACAAATGAAAAGGCAGATACAGCGTATTTTATAATTAAAGATACAAGTTTACCAGATAGTATGGCATTTGATTTTTCAAGTGTGAAAGTTAGTGGAATTGATGAGAAAGATTACGCGATTGAACAGTCTGGAAATGGCTGGATATTGAAGTCTAAAGGTGATTATGCACTTCCATATGGAAAGACAATCACAGTTGAATATGATGCAAAAGCATTAGTTGCATCAAATGGAACCGTCGTTGATAATACAGCAATTACAACTGCAGCTGGTATTCCAGAGATGAAAGATCAGCAGCAGGTATATATTAATAGTCCGAAATTACAGGTTATCAAAAAAGCACCAGGTACAAAATACAAAGTTGGTGATACCGTAGGATATAATGTTACGATTACAAATATAAATCCAGGAACATTTATGAGAGATATTGTATTAAAAGATCTGGTGAAAACGGAAGGGTTGGAAATTAAAGAAGGTTCCGTAGCAGTATTAGTTGGTGGAAAAAATGTAACATCAAATTTAGATATTAGTTATGAAAATGATGGAACAGGATTTACAATCAAAACACCATATAACTTAAAGAACAGTGACATTCCATGTATCGGTATTACACCTTATAAAGACATGGATCACTGGACAGATAAGATTGTCGTTACCTATGATGCAACGATCACGGATAAAGCTGCATTAGCAACGGATCTGGAAAATGTATTTACTGCTCCAGCAACACCAAATACAAATGGGGATACGATTAAAGACGATGATACAATCCCATCTGGTGGCGGTGAGGATACAGAAGATATTAAGATGAAAGCTCCAGCTTTGGAGATTACAAAGAAGTCAAATAAATCTCAATATGCGATCGGAGAAGTAGCAACATATACATTAACAGTTAAACAGACAAAAGAAAATCTGACAGCAAATAATGTTGTGATCACTGACAAATTTGCACAGAAAGATGGTATGGCTTATGATGCAGACAGTATGGAAGTTAAGCTGAATAAAGAAGATATCACGAAAGATTGTAAGATTACAGTTGAAGGAAATAACTTCAAAATTGAGACTGGAAAAAATATATCTGATGAAGACAAACTGGAAGTAAGCTATAAAGTTTCATTCAGTAAAACTGGAGAATATACAAACACAGCCGTTTCCACAAGTGATAATACAAATGAAGATCAGGCAACAAACGTCATTGAAGTAACAAATGTAACTCCAGAATTGTCAATCAATAAGACATCAGATAAGACAGAATATGCCGTTGGAAATACAGGAATTTACACATTGACTGTGAAACAGACAAAAGCAGATGCAACAGCCAAAAACGTAACAGTAAAGGATCAATTTGTACAAGAAGATGGAATTACGATCGATGCAGAAAGTATGAATGTATCTTTAAATGGTACAGACATCACAAAAGATTGCAAGATCGTGACAAATCAGAATAACTTTACAATTGAAACAGGAAAAGATCTAAGTAGTAAGGATGAACTGTTGGTATCCTATAATGTAACGTACACGAAGGAAGGAATATATAAAAATACAGCAACTACACAGGCAGATAACGCAGATCAAAAAGATGATAATAATTCTGTTACAGTGGTAGATCAAGACGTTACGATGACGAAAGATGCAGATAAGAAAGAATATAAAGTAGGGGACATGGTAAAATATAACGTGTCTGTATCTTTAAAGAAAGAAAATTCTGTATCAAAGGATGTCGTAATTAATGATACGATTCCGGAAGGTCTTGCCCTTCAAAGTGAAAGTGTAAAAGTGAATGGGATAACTGATTACACGATCAATACAGATGGAAACAAGTTAGAAGTTAAAATTCCGGAATTAAAATATGGTGAGAAAGTTGAGGTGAATTATCAGGCAAAAGTATTAAAGAGTGCATTAGGCAAAACATTGGTGAACAAAGCGACTGTTAATGGTTCAGGAATTCATCCAGGACAGGCAGAAGTATCTGTAAAAGTACCAAAGACAGAAAAAACACCAACAAGTACTAATGGAAGTGGTAGTCAGACGACAACTGTAAAAACAGGAGATGACTTTAATGCAATTCCTTATGTTGCAGGTATTGCACTTGGGGCTGTCGCAGGAGTTGTGATTTATCTAAAAAGAAGAAAACTGAAGAAATAAAGGATACTTTTATATACCACATATGTAAAAGATATCACGCATAAGAAACGTAAAGTAAATAATAGCTGTCAAAAGAGGTTGTAGTTTTATCTACAGCCTCTTTTGAAATTATAAGGAAGGAATTAAATGAGTCATATTGATGATACCAGTCAATTAACAAGGAAATTATTGTTGTATATGGATTTAGGATTAGCTAACAATGAAATTCAGCTGATTGCAGAAGCTGCAAAATACCACGATATAGGGAAAATATATATTCCGGATCATATTTTATACAAACCTGGAGAGCTGACAAAGGAAGAATATAAAATAGTACAACAACATACAGTAATTGGACACGATATGATCATGAATTCTAACTTGAACAGAGAATTGAAAAAGTATGCTGCTGAGATCGCTTTACACCATCATGAACGAATTGATGGATCAGGATATCCAGATAATCTTTTAGGAAAAGAAATAAAAGATTGGATTCAGGTAGTAGCTTTAGCAGATGTTTATACAGCACTTCGAAGTAAAAGAGTATATAAGCCGGCGTATTCGAAAGAAAAAGCAGTGCAGATCATATTAGATGGCGGCTGTGGAGAATTTCCCAAAGAATATTTAACGAAATTTCAAGAGTATTTTAGAAATTAGAAAAGTGCAGAAATAATTCTGTGCTTTTTTGATTTCTAAAATTTAAAGGAAGGAGAGCATATATATGAGAAGACAAAGATTTTCTAGGGAACAGATTGCAGAAGCTGATCAAAGAGACATTCTTGGAGTTGCCAGAGAATTAAATTTGAAATTAGAAAAAAGAAAAAATACATATAAAGTACCTGGATATGGTGGTTTGTATATTACACCTATGAAGAATGCATTTCACTGTTTTTCTGCAGATATGAGCAGAGAGAATAATTGTGGTGGTGGGCCAATTCAGTTAGTGATGTTTATTCATCAGTGTACATTCATTGAATCAGTGTCATATCTTTTAGGTATCAAAGGATTGGATACATATAAAAGAGAACCTGTAGAAGAAAAAGAAATAGAATTTTCTTTACCAGAGCGATCAGATAGCTTTCGACATATTTATGCATATCTTATTAAAACAAGAAAGATTGATCGATGGGTAGTTGATCAGTTCATAAAAGAAAAAATGCTATATGAAAATAAATATCATAGTTGCGTATTTGTTGGATACGATTATGATGGAAATCCAAGACATGCGGCAATCAGGGGAACCATGACAAGTAAAGCATTTAAAGGAGAAACACGAGGAAGTGATAAAAGATTTGCATTTCATCGATCTGGTGAAAACAAGATGTTACATGTGTATGAAAGTCCGATTGACATGATGAGTTATTTAACATTATATCCAGATGCAATCAAAGATCATCATGTAGCACTTTGTTGTCTTGCGGATACGTCACTGCAAGAATATGTAAAACATTATGACATTCAGAGAATATTTTTACACTTAGACAACGATGAATGGGGAAGAAATCAGACAGAAAAATTAAAAGACTTCTATGGGAAGTCATACGATATTTGGGATGAATCACCGTTTGATGGCTATAAAGATTTTAATGAACAGTTGGCAGGTAGAAAAGGATGAAGGACAGAAGAAAAACAATCCGGATAAGCAAAGAAGAGGAACAGAAATTACTGAATTCTTTGAAAGATACAGGGATGAATTTTTCGGATTATGTTAGAAAGGCGATTTCCGATCATCCTATTATTGTCGTTTCTGGTATTCAAGATTTACATCTACAGGTAGCAAGGGTAGGAAATAATCTGAACCAATTGGTTATGTTGGCCCATGAAGGAAGAATTACCAGTGTTGATCTTACCGAATGTTTTGAAATGCTGCAAATGACTTATTCAAAACTAAGTGAAATAAGTGAGGTGATAAATCATGGCGACTGTGATTCAGGCCCAGGATAAGAGTGGAAAGTATATGAAATATGATACCAAGAGTAAAATGAAATATATTCTTGACTATGTTCATGATCCTGAAAAAACCAGATCGGAATTACAGGGTGGAACCCTTCTGATGAATCCGGAAAATGCATATGATGAATTTATGCTGACAAAACAATTATGGGGGAAGGATCAGGAAGGAAAACGAATGTGTATGCACTACATACAATCGTTTAAACCTGGAGAAGTTACCCCAGAACTGGCAAAGCAGATTGCAGATGAATTTGTAAAGCAAAAAAATTTTCAAGGGTTTCAGATTTCTTATGCTGTTCATACAGATAAGGATCATATTCATACGCACTTTATACTGAATACAGTAAATGTGGAAGATGGCCATAAATGGCAGTTAGCAGACTTGAAAATTTTACGGAGAGTTTCCGATCGATTATGCAAAAAACATGGCTTATCAATCCTTCCAGAAAAAGAAGTTGCCAAAAGTAAATCTCCAGCCCAAAGGGATGCAGAGAGAAAGGGAACTAGTTGGAAGAAAGAAACACAAATGGCAGTAGATGCAGCACTAGAGGTTGCTGAGAATCATACGGAATTTTTTTGGCTAATGAATAAGCAAGGTTATCAGGTACGATGGAAGAATGAATATAAATATGTATTGTTTACAAATCCCGATGGCAAAAAAATGAGAAACCGAATCTTTGAGAATCCAGGAAATTATACAAAGGAGGCAATGCGTGAAAGATTTAGAGAAAACTATAAAAGACATAAAAATAAAGAACCAGATGAAAAATCTGAGTCATTAAATTATCGAACAGAAACATTTTTTATTGTAAGAGATGTAGCTAATACTGCCACATCAAAAGAAGAATTTATTCAGTTGATGGAACAGAATGATTATCATGTTCAATGGAATGATGATCACAAATATATAACTTTTTGGAAAGATGGACATAAACCAGTGCGTAATCGATCATTTTATCCAAATGAAGAATATACGAAAGAGGGATTAGAAGAAAAATTTAAAAGGAATGAAGAAAGACTTAATAGAATTCGTTCAGGAAAATATGATGCTAAAAATGTTGTAGAACTACAGAAATTAGATAAGCTGTTTTTATTATTTTCAATAATAGAAGGGGCTGAGGATAATGCATATCCACATCAGACGAACTTACATGAACACTCTGTAAGATCGATTGATGAGTGGAAGAGAGAACAGGCGAAAGGACATGGAATGGATTGGGAAAGATAGAGAGAAGGTGTTTAAGTGGTAAAAAAAGAAAGCAATCCGATTGTGATGTTCTTTAAAAGACGTGCAATCAGGATTGTTGGAATTATAGGATTATCTTTTGTAATACTTTATGCAAGTGCATTTACAGCAATTTTTTTAGATAGTACATTAAAAAATCCAGAGCAGATAAAATTTGTGACTGATCCAGTTGCTATGAAGCAATATATTTCAAATAATGAACAGATAAGAATGTTTACGATCTTCTTTTTTGTTATTTTATTATTGGGAATTATAACATTATTAGTTGGTGGCAAATCATCTTTTAAGGTTGATATGATAGAGATTACACCTGAAATTCATACACCAGTGCCTGTGGGACAGGGACAACATGGTACAGCAAAATGGTTGCCAAATGAGAAATTTGATCAGGTATTTGATTCAGATGTAATTGATTCAAAAAAATTAATGGATGGAAAAGAACATTTTTCAGCAGGTGGATTGGTACTAGGAAAAGAAGATCTTAAAAGATCAGATTTTTTTGGAAGAACAAAAGAGAAGATATATCATATTACCAAGGATTTACATGCACTTATCATAGGTGCAACAAGATCAGGAAAAACAAGAAATATTGTAATCGAAACGATTGTTGATCTTATTCTGGCAGGAGAAAATATTTTTGCAGTAGATTTGAAAGGTGAATTGAGAGACTATACAGAAGATGCAGCTAAAAGATATGGATATGAAACAATATGTATTGATTTTATTCATCCATATCAATCGGATCGAAAAAATTTTTTGGAACCAGTGATACAGGCTCTTTGCAGAAATGATATATCAAGAGCAATTGAAGAAACTTGGAGTTTGGTCAGTCAGTTAGTTGGTGAACCACCAGAAAATGGAGAAAAACTTTGGAACAGTGGTGAAGCAGCAACATTGGCGGCTTCAATTATGGCTGTTTGTTATGATAATCAAGATCATCCAGAATATCAGAATCTGACAAATGTATTTTACTTTATCACAGAAATGTGTTCTGATTATCGAGGAGCATTGCCGTTACAATTTTATATTGACTCACTTCCAGAGGAACACCCAGCGAAGATCTTGTTAGCAGCAACGAAAGTTGCAGCAATGCGAACAAGGTCTTCTTTTTATGTTTCAGCAATTATGACATTGAAATTGTTGACAATTCCAGCGATCAATCAAATGTCAAATAAGAGCGATTTTGATATTGGAAAAATGATAGAAGAAGGAAAAAAAATCATTATTTATCTATGCTTGCCAGCAAGAGATAAAACATATTTTCCATTGGCCAGTTTGGTTTTGCGTCAATTATCGGATTTGATTGATTATACAGCAGACGAAAAATATGGAGGACGGGTTCCTGTACGATGGAATTTTGTTGATGATGAGCTTGGAAATTTCACGAAGATAACAAATATGCGACAACAGACTTCATTTGGTACTGGAAAAGGGATCAGACATTTTATGTTTATCCAGTCATATGCTCAGTTGGACGATGTGTATGGAGAAAAAGTTTCACAGATTATTCAGGATAATGCTGATATAAAGATATATCTTCGAAGTCCAAATCCTACTACAAAGAAGAAAATATCTGAAGATTTAGGAAACTATACAACACGTTCTTATTCAAAAAGCAATAATACTCCGTCAGGTACATTTAGAAATGGTGGAAGTGATGGGGAAAGTTCTAATTTAATGGGACGTCCATTACTGTATCCGGACGAGGTCGGCAAGCTGCAAAGGCCATATTCTTTGGTTATGTCAGATTCTGATCCGGCGATTATGTATGCCCCAGATTTATCACAATATGCGATGAATGAATTTTTAGGTATGGGTGATGAAGAGCATAATAATCGGTTGAGACAAAAAAAAGCAGAAGAGCATAAGAAAAATGAACGTCCGCATAATTCAAAAATGGAATTATGGGGAATTTGGAATGTGTGGAAAAGACACATTGATGCACAAATATTAAAGCAACAAAAAGAAAAAGCGGCTAAGGCTGCAAAAAAATAACAAGGAGAAACAAAATGAAGAACAAATTAATGAAACTTAGAGGAAAAATTACGGTAATTATGATGAATATGATTACCTGTTTTTTGATGGCACAAAATTTTGTATATGCAGGTGGTATTGGAAGTTCTAAATTATTTACTGGAACTAAAAGCATGTTTAATGATATGAAGACACCATTGATCGGATTGTCTTCTGTGATTGGAGTTGTAATGATTATCTATAATCTAATCCGCATGAAAATGGGAGATGATGTGGATACTAAAATGTATAAAAAAAGAATAGGTATAATCCTTATCTGTATGGTTCTGGTTGTTTCAGTTGTTGCACTAGTTCCAACAATTTTATCTTACTATAAATAAATAGAAAATATCAGGAGGTCTTAAATGTTAAAAAGCTTATTCAATGATTTTTTAGAAGATCTCGCGAAGGATGCTGTTAAGTTGATTAATAAATTCCTTGTTGATCTAATGGATATAGCATTAAATTGTCAAAATTACATCAGTACAAAGCATTTAATTAAGGGTTTAAGCCTAAGCAAAGTTAATGCAGTGATATTAAAATATGCAATTGCATTACTGATATTAAAATTTGTCCAAAAGGGTTTTTCAATTTATATATTGCAATCGGATGGAGATCCAGATCATGATCCAATTCATATTTTAACAGGCTTTTGTCAGGCGGTTGCAATTTCAGTTACATTTTTAGGATTATATACACCGCTTGTCAATATTTTCGAAACTTTTACAAAAGCAATATTAACGGCGATTGGAAGTAAGGGAGAAATAGAAGCAATTAAAGATCAATTTTTGTTGACATTATTTGGAAATGGAATAACGACAGTTCTATTGCTTATCATATTTTTAATTATAATCTTTTTGATATATATACAGATAATCAAGAATGGTGCAGAATTAATGGTTTTAAAATTTGCTATTCCACTTTTAAGTGTAGGACTTATGGATAGTGACGGTGGATCTTTTAAGATTGCTGGGAAAAAGTTTCTGCAGATGGGATTTACTTGTACATTGCAGATTATTTTGCTTCGATTAGCTATGGCTTTATTATTAACTGGGCATGTAATCTGGTCCGTAGCATTTGGATCATTGGCATTAAAAGGACCGAAGTTAATTCAGGATTATCTGTTTGCGAATCAAGGTAGTGGATTGGCAGGAAAATTACAAGTTGCTTCAAATATTAGACGAATATTTGCACATTAGGAGAAAAAATGAATACAATTACAGATTTAATTAAAGCTTTTATGATTTTAGTTAACGCAGGAGGAATTTTTCGAATTATAACTTTGATTTTTAGTACGATTAATGACCCTGATTTAAAAGAAACTAACTTTCGAAGAGGTAGAAACGTTATCTTATTTATGATTTTAACAACATTGATTTATAGTTTGAAAGATAGTATTTTAAAATATTATCAGTAGAAAGTGAGGAAAAAATTAATGGAAGAAAGAGAAAAAGAGGATTTATACATACCAACGTATGTGACGGCTCAGCATGAATATTTTCCTGGATTTGGGAAAAAAGAATTATATCTCACAATCCTTATGTCAGCATTTGTAATTGTTTTTTCAATTATCTTGTATGGAATTTCTCGGGATCTATCAATCGTAGTGTTAACAATCATGATTGGAATTACAGCATGTATAGGATTTAATACAAGACTGGAGGGCAATATTTCGATGAGAGCATTTGTATTATTGTTTATTGCATACCTTAAAGAGCAACAAGTATATTTATATAAATATAAAGATGAATGGAAGGTAGAAGAATGATTCTTTTTTTAATCACACAGGAATTAGAATATCTTGGATCAGAACTGAATGTCCTTCATCGGAATTATATTGTATGGAATTGCAGGCTGACAGATTTTATCAAAAGAGAATATATCAGCATCGATACAATGAAGCCAGAAGCAATTGTAATTGAGCAGGTAGCATTGGAAAATTCAAAAGATCTGATAGAATTTCAAAATAGCTTTCCGGAGATAAAGATTATTTTGATTGTTCGAGATAAAAGTGAACTTCTAGATTTGCAAGGAATAGAAATTGTTGATCAGAATGAAAATATTCTTGAATCATTAAGAAAGATCTTAAAAATCTCGGAAAAGCCAAAGATAGATGTTCAAAAGCAGGAAATGCAGATAGGTTTTTTATCGCAGGATAGAGAAACAGCAGTATTGGCAGCAATTAATTTTGTGAAGACACTTTCAGAGGCAGAGAAAAATTTATGTCTTTGTGAAATAACAACAAATGTAAAAAAAGCAATACTTCCAAAACTGTCATCAAACTATGGGTTAATAGGAGAAAATGGCATATATAAGTGGAATGATATTTCATTTCTATGTAATAGTGGAAAAGAAGGTGTGGTGTATACAGTCTGTTCTTTTTGTGAAGAAGATCCAATAGAAAAGATGTTTGAACAGTGCGATATACAAATATGGTGTGAATCAGATGAGGGAGAATTGATTCTGCATTATGAAAATAGGCACATACGCATTAGTATTGATAATCCATTTGAAAATGATCATACTGAGGATTTTAGAGAGTTACTTGGGAGTCAAAACACAATTTTAGATACTAATATTGAAGAAGAGTGTATAGTTGAACAAAATAGTAAAATAGTTTCAGAAATCAAAAAACAAGAAAAAAAGAAGAAGTCAAAAAAATTCAAAATTAACATGAAAAAAGCAGGATTTATTATGATTCTGCTTTTTTGCATTGTATTGGTTTTTTTTGGACTTTCTATTGTATTGAAAAATATAAATGCAGGCAAAAAGAAGCAGCATTTAACAAAAGAAATACAGAAAGAAAAGGTTACAACACAGGGAACAACGCAGACAGCAACTGAGGAAGTGACGACAGAAACAGCAACGGCACAAGAAAAAAAGGCGTCGACAGAAAGAAAAACAGAAAAAAAGACAGAATCTTCAACACAGAAGACAACAACAGATAGAAGAAATATTACGACATCTACAAGAAAAAAAGTTGGAACGACAAAAAAGCGGAACACAACAGCAAAAAAGAAAAAAACGGTAAAAAAGGTCCGAAAAACAGTAAAAACGACACAAAAAAAACGAACAACAACAGCAAAAAAACGTGTAACAATGCAACAGCCTAAAACCACAACAGAGAATTCTAAAAATCATACAAAGGAAGAATTCAATGTTGATTATAAGGTTGAATGAAAAATGTGGGGATAAATAAATGACTAAGGAAAAAAGAATAGAAATAAAGGAGAATAGAAAAAATGTCAAACAAAACAATAAAGGTTCGAATTACGAACGAGGAATTATTTGCACTGGGGTTCGAAAGGGTTATTTATAACGGAAAAGAATATGTTGATAAATCCCCTTTATTCTTGGATTCTACTTGCCCACTTTCACAAGCCTATCATCAATTGGCTGCGAAGAAAGCTAACAGAGCAAAATTAATGGAAGAAACAATGAGAAAGAAGAGAAAATAAAGGAGCAGTACATGAAGAAAAAAGAAAAAAAGAAGAAACTTACAGCAGAACAAATAACTGCCCAGGAATTTACGAATGTATTGAATATCCAGAACAATTATCTGTATACAAGAGATGGATATGTAATTGGTTATATTAAGATACTACCAGTCAGCGTAGGATTGCTATCCCAAAGAGAAAAAGAAACGTTAGTGAAGCAGCTGACGGCAGAACTATCAGTTGAAAAAGAACCATTTCATTTTCTTGCGATATCACGTCCGGTAGATATGCAGCCTCTTTTGGAATCGTATGCTCATCTCCGCAATGAGACAAGTGATCCATATCGAAGAGAGTTACTTAGAAAAGAAATGGAAAATTTATCTGATTTCACATTTGGAGATGAAATTGTAGAAAGACAGTTCTTTTTTTACTTTTCTATGAAAGCTGCAGAAGATGTGGAAAGAGATCTAAAGAAAAGAATTAGTGAATTTGCAGAGCATTTTGAGGCGGTTGGAATTAAAACAGAAATCCTAAAGGATCAAGATATTGTTCGTTTATGTAACCTTGTGAATAATCCGGCAGTTGTATCAATTGAAGATGAGATGACAGATGCATCGATACCAATATTAAAAGGAGTGATATGATGGCTAAGAAACAGAAAATGGAAGAAAATGCTTCTTTATTAAATGTTATTTCGCCGATCGCATTGAAATTTGAATCCAATAATTTTATCTTAGGAGAAAACTACTGTAAAGGATACGGTGTGATAAAATATCCACCTGCTCCAAATTATGGATGGTTAACACGTATTACGAATATTCCATCAACAGCAGTTTCCTTTACTTTTACGCCCAACCAAGGGGAAATCCTGGAGAGTATTAACAAGAATATAACAATGCTATCAGGACAGGCAAGAACAGCAAAAGATCGATTGAAGCAACAACGAGCAGAAAAAGGTGCAAAAGATGGAATGAAATTGTTGCAGCAAATCGATGAAAATGGAGAAGTTGTTGGAGAATTGGCAGGAACATTAATTCCAATGGCAATAGATAAAGAATCTTTAAAAAAAGTAGAACAGAAGATGCGTGGAACATGTGCAATGACCAATCTGAAAGTTAGACCACTTACATTGATGCAAAAACATGCATTACAGCATGTTGCACCATTTTATATTGAAAATCCATTATTAAATGAGGTATCAAATCGTGTTATGCCGCTTCGAACTTTTGTCGGTGGATTCCCGTTTAGTTCTTCAGGACTGAATGATAATGCAGGTTGTTATGTTGCAAAGGATGCAACTGGAGGACTAGTTGTGCTAGACTTTTGGCTGCGTGAAAATGATCGAACAAATTCTAACTTTGTTATTATGGGGGTCCCTGGAAGTGGTAAAAGTGCGGCAGTAAAGCATATTACTTTGTCAGAGTTTATGCTAGGAACAAAACTGATATTTATTGATCCGGAAAGTGAATATAAAGATTTTTGTAAAAATCTAAATGGCAATTGGTTAGATGCAGGGGGCTCACCAAAAGCACGTGTAAATCCATTACACATTATGCCAATTCCAAAAAATGATGAACCAGATGAAACAGAACCAGGACTTACAGATTACTATGATAAGGATGAGGGAAATGGTCTTGGAGACTTAGCTCTTTACATTAAACATTTAGAGATTTTCTTTTCTTTATATATTCCATCTTTGACGGATAAACATAAAGCAGTCTTAAAAAAGACGTTGATTGAATTATACAAAGATTTTGATATTGATTGGAACACAGATGCGAAGAAGTTAAAACCTGAAGATTTTCCGATTTTATCAGATCTGTATAATAAATTGTTGGAAAAGGCTAGTGAATCAAAAGAAGAAGGAAAAATTGAAACAGAAAATATATATGAAGATCTAGCATTGTTTTTAGAAGATGCAGCAAATGGTGCGGACAGTGCATTATGGAATGGACCGACAACATTACAAACAGATAAACAGATTACAGTTTTGGATACATATTCTCTTCAGTCTACATCGAACAATGTGAAAAGAGCCCAATATTTCTTATTGGAGACATGGTCATGGAATATTATGAGTAGTGATCGAACAGAGAAAGTTGCATTAATCTGCGATGAAGCTTACCTGATGATTGATCCAGAAGTTCCCCAATCTTTAGTGTTCTTACGAAATGTGGCCAAGCGAGATAGAAAATATGAAGCTGGATTATTTATTATTAGCCATAGTGTTGTAGATTTCTTGGATCCCAAAATTAAAATGTATGGACAGGCATTGCTTGATACGCCATGTTATAAGATTTTATTTGGAACCGATGGACAAAACTTAGAAGAAACTGATAAGTTATACAATTTGACAGAAGCAGAAAGAGAGCTTCTAGAAAGTAAACGAAGAGGACATGCATTGTTTATGATTGGATCGAAGAGATTGCATGTTAATTTTGAAATTCCGGATTATAAATGGGCATATTTTGGAAAAGCAGGTGGTCGATAAATGAATGAAGCTTATTTCGCAATGCGTATGCTTGCGGATGAAGAAAACAGAAAAAAATTATTGATCATTATTTTAATACCTATTTTGTTTTTTATTGTAGCTATGTTGGCAGCTTCTGATATGGGAACAACAGCTGGAACAGCAGCTTCTCCATTATCAGATCAGGTGGAAAAATGGAGACCTATGGTTAGTCAATATTGTACAAAATACAAGATACCAGACTATGTAGATCTTGCTTTAGCTTTGATGCAGGCAGAATCTTCGGGAAGTGAACCAGATCCAATGCAAGCGGCAGAAGGAGCACATGGACTGTACTGTTTAAAAACAAAGAATAATAATGGTGGACATAGTCATAGTCCGAACGGGATCCCATCCGGACATGGAGAATGTTCCGTCAATGCAGGAGTGCAGGAATTAAGAGATGCTTTAAAAAAAGCGGATGTTGAAGATCCAACTGATCTCGATCATATAAAAGTAGCAATTCAAGGTTATAATTATGGGATGGATCGCTGGATTTCCTGGATAAAAAAGCATGGTGGAAAGTATACATTGGCACTTAGTAAAGAGTATAGTGCGACAATGATGCCGGCTGGTGCAAAAGGGACTCCTAATCATGCTGAAAAGGTAATGAAATACTATTCGATTGCAACAGGGGATTCTTCGGCAGAGATTTCCTTGTTGGAAGGAAATTCTGGTCTAAAGGTTGTTTATTATAATCAGGGAGATGCCGCATGGAAATCCATTCCATATAGTACGTCAACAATAGGACAGAGTGGATGTGGACCTACAAGTATGGCAATATGCATCTCTACGCTTTCTGGAAAGAAAATAACACCAAGGCAGACTTGCCAATGGGCAGGAAGTCAGGGATATTATGTGAAAGGAGCAGGAAGTAAGCATGATGTTATTCCAGGATTAGCAAAAAAATATGGTGTGAAATGTAAAGGTGTTGGAAAAAATAAGCCCCAGATTATCCAAGCATTGAAGACAGGAAAACTAGTAGTAGCAATTATGTCTGCAGGACATTTTACAAGCGGTGGCCATTTTATCGTATTAACAGGAATTAAAGATGGAAAAATCACTGTAGCAGATTGTGGATCAAGGCAAAGAACAAAGCAGACATGGAGTTTAGATCTGATTGTCAATGAATCAAATAGTAGTGCAAGTGCAGGAGGTCCGTTTTGGATAATATCAAAATAAAACGATGGATATGCGATATATTATTGTTTCTATGTTTTACAGCAATCGCTTTTTTTGCAGGTAAGATTTTGATTAATCAATGGAAATATAAAAAAGCACAGAAAGAATATGATACGTTGCAAAAAGCAGTACAAACAGAAAAATCTATCAATTGGAAGAAACTTAAAAAAATGAATAAAGACATTGTTGCCTGGATTAAAGTACCAGGAACAAAAGTTAGTTATCCGATCGTTCAGGGAAAAGATAATAGTACATATTTGCATAGGACATTCCATAAGAAGTACAATCCATCGGGTTGTATTTTTTTAGATTATAAATGTAAAAAAGATTTCATGTCAGATAATAACGTTATTTATGGGCATCATATGAGAGATGGATCGATGTTTGCAACATTTGTAAAATATAAAAATCGATCGTTCTGGAAGAAGCATCAAAAGATTATTTTGTATCTTCCAAAAGAGACCAGGACATTAAAAGTAATTGCTGCACGTGCAAACAAACCAGAAAAATTACCGATTGAATTCAAAAATAAAAAGGATAGAGAAAATTATCTATCAAGAATTCAATCTGTTAGTTATTTACCAGATCAAAGTATTAGGAAACGATTGTATACGTTTGTTACTTGTAGTTATGAAAAAAATGATTACAGGACTTATGTTTATGCAGTTGAAAATCAGAAAGAAGTGAGAGAATGAATCAGAGACAAGGGAAAATAGTATCACTTGTTGTTGCTGTGATCGTAATGGTTGTGTTGATCACAATAGCAGTGATCGTAAATCGACCGCAAAAGAAACAAACAAAACGATCTGCAGCTACAACAACAGAAGTTAGTACAGAAAAAAAACAGACAGAAGAAACGACAGAAGAAGAGCAGATGACAGAAGCACCCAAGGATACATCAGACTGGGAGATGCAGCCGGCAGAGAATACTGAGCCGGATACAGGAGAAAAGATTAAATAAGATTTTAGGAGAAAAATAGTATGGAGATGTTCACAAGTTTTAAAAAAGTTATGGCTGATCCAGAGATTACAACGGCAGGCAAGAGTGTATTTTTAAATTTATTAAGCCGTATGGATAAAAAAGGCTATTGCTATCCGGCAGTAAATACGATGGAAGATGAAACAGGATACTGTGAACGTACGATCCAAAGGCAGACAAACAAATTAGCGGAAAAAGGCTATATCGTAAAAGCAGAACAAAAAGCGATGGGAAAACAATTTACAAATCGATATTATTTAACTCCAGAGGACAAAAGAGATTTTCTTTTCAATGATAATGATATTAAAGAAGTTGTCAGAAAAAATTCTGTTTTTCAGGATTTTCTGAAAATGGAAGAAGTAATTGTAACAACAGAGTATAAGCATCATTGTTTACATTTAGTATATCGAAGTATGAAAATAACAAAATTAGAAAAGTTAGTACTTGCATATTTTATTATGCGTGCGGATCAGGAAGCTTTTACTTACTTTTCGGTTGAAAGACTTTCAGGAATCTTAAGGATTCCTTTTTTTAAGCTTCGAAGAGTGATAAAGACATTGATTTATCGGAAATTACTTCGTATATCACAACAGATCATAGAGGGAGAAACAGTTATTTTTGCAAGAATCTGTATCGAGAAATTTGGATTAAAAAGTTTTGTAAGGAAATGTGTGAAACTAATCCGACATACATACAGCATTCAGGATATCAAAATATATCTTTATATTGTAAGTATTAGAACAAAAACTGAATATAAAGAAATCCAAAAGAAGTATAGATTTCACAGGATCTTACAAAAAATACAGATGATTCAGGATCTTGATCGACACGTTCTTTTCTAGTATAAATGAATGTCACCCTAAGAAGACAATAGTAATTTAAATAAAATATATCATTGAAAAAAACAATATTATTATACTTTAGATATCTTAAGTATAGAGAGGCAGGTGGTAAAAATGAGAAATAGTATAACAAATTGGGATGTCAAAACAAATGATCTGACATGGATTCAGAAGATGGTTGCTGGGCCAGAAAATATAGATGGTCTTGAATGGGTAGATAAAGATGGAAATGCAACAGGAGAATTCCTATTAGGGCAGGATACCATGTTTAACCTAACAGTAACACCTAAAAACAACGATATAGAAAATACTTATTCCAACATCTCAAAAGATGATTGGAGTAAAGAACATTCAGTATGTAAAGGGAACCATAATCTGGTCAAAACAGGAGAAGGACCAGCAACATGTGAAACAATGGGATATACAGGCTATTACTGTACGAATCAGGGATGTATATACCGTTATCGAGACTATAACAAAGAACCACTAGGACACAACTACGACTACACCAACGGAGAAATCACTCAGTCCCAAGACTGCACACATCCAGAAATCACAACCTATCGTTGTACTCGCTGTAAAGCTCCAATAGAAGTAGAAACAAAACCATCCCTAGGCGGCCACAAATGGCAACCAGGAGATATCATCAAAGCTCCAACATGTACAGTCAACGGAGAACAGGAATACACCTGCACCGTCTGCAACCAGACCAAAACAGAACCAGTCAAAGCAACAGGACACGACTGGCAGATTAATAAGATATTAAGTGCAGCGACTTGCACATCCAACGGAATCGCAAGATACATCTGTAAGACATGTGGATACGGAGAGAACCATACGATCAACGCCACAGGCCATAAACCAGAGATCCGAAACAAGAAAGAAGCGACTTGCAGTAGCACAGGGTATACCGGAGATACCTACTGCAGCGTATGTAATAAAAAGCTGAGTTCCGGAGAAACAATCAATAAGAAAGAGCATACCTGGGTAAAACAGGACAACATTCCGGCAACGTGTGAAAAAGGCGAGATGGAAGTAGAAAAATGCAGCGTATGTGGAGAAACAAAAGAAACACAGATCAGTGATCCACTGGGACACGATTTTAGAGAATGGAAGATCACCAAAGAACCTACCTGCACCAAATACGGAACGAAAAAACGCATCTGTAAACGGTGTAATGAATATGAGATCGATGTGATCGATCCGACAGGACATCAGCACACAAAGATCATCGATAAGAAAGCTGCAACCTGCGAGGAAAAAGGTTATTCTGGTGATTTGTACTGTGAGGATTGCCGTGTGATTATCCAGTTAGGACAGGAAATTGCCGCAACAGGACACACATGGGATAACGGTGAGATCACAAAAGAGCCAACACAGACAGCAACAGGGATCAGGACATACACATGTAAAACATGCCAGAAGACCAGAATAGAGACGATTCCGATGTTAAAAGGACATCACTGGGGTAATGGAACTGTTATAAAGGAACCAACGTGTACCGAATCAGGCGAAAAGATCTATCACTGTACCGATGAAGACTGCAACGAATCCTACACAGAAACGATCAAAGCAACTGGTCATCAGCATACAAAATTGATCAATAAAAAAGATGCGACTTGTGAAGAGAAAGGCTACAGCGGAGATACTTATTGTGAGGACTGTAAGCAGATCATAAAGACAGGAAAAGCGATCAATCCAACTGGACATGACTGGGATAAAGGAACCGTGAAAAAGGCAGCTACGTGCGAGTCAGAGGGTATCAGAGAATACACATGTAATACATGCAAAAAGACTAAAGAAGAGACGATAGCATCAACGGGACATACAAAGACAGAAATCCGAAATAAAAAGGCGGCAACATGCAAGGAAGAAGGCTATACAGGAGATACTTACTGCGTCACATGTGGAAAGAAGCTTGCAGAAGGGAAAGCGATCCCTAAGACAGATCATGACTGGACGATTACAGAAACACCAGCGACTTGTGAAAAAGACGGTGTGAGAACCTATATATGTGATGTCTGCCATACAACAAAGAGCGAACCGATCAAGGCGATCGGACACAGCTACGGGGCATGGACCACAACAAAAGAAGCAACGATATCTTCCAAAGCAGAACAGCAGCGTACCTGCAGCACGTGTGGTAAAGAAGAGATCACGACTTATGGAGAAAAGCTAAGACCAACGATCAGCACGAACGCTACATCACTAAAACTAAAAAAGAAACAGACCACAAAAAAGTTTACCGTCACAGGATTAGCCAAAGGCGACTACATAACATCCTGGACAAGCAGTAATAAAAAAATCGTAACCGTGACAGGAAATCAAAATGGCACATGCAAGGTTAAAGCAGGATCAAAGACAGGCAAAGCAACGATCACGATCAAGCTTGCGAGCGGACTTACAAAACAGATCAAAGTCACAGTACAGAAAAAAGCAGTGACATGCAGCAAGATCAAGAACGTGCCAAAGACGATCAAGCTAAAGAAAAAGCAGACTTACCAGCTAAAACCAGTGATTAATCCGATCACATGCACCAATAAGATAAAATACAAATCTTCCAACAAAAAGATTGCCAAAGTATCTTCAACCGGAAAGATCACAGCGATCAAGCCAGGAAAAGTAAAGATTACAATCAGTGTTGGTAAGAAAAAATTTGTTAGCAATGTAATTATAAAAAAATAATTTTTTATAAACGAAAAACCAGAGTGTATAATCTCTGGTTTTTCGTTTTTGGTCCTTACAGACTATTCATTTCATTTTGCCTAAATGCATTATATTATATTTATTTTGCTTGTGATTACAAGTAACTGCAATATTGAATGAGTTATTTTTTTCAATGATAAAAAAGTTCTTATATTTTTTAGGTTTTTCAGAGTACTCATGATAAAATATAATAAAATAAACAGGAAGGAGTCAATTTTATGGAAAAAGTCGAAACACAGATAACAAAGGGGTTAACAGAAGAAACAACAGAGGAAATTACGCTGCTAGGTCATATTTTGGAAAATGCAGATGGATTAAAGGTATTTTCGGAATTGATAAATCATGTGATTTCAGAGAATGCAGAATCTATTCTTTTAGAAAAGAAGAAGCTGCTAGCTATTTTACAAGTGGAGGAAGATGATTTAGATGAGATGATGAAAAAAATTATAGATGACATTATAAGAAGTCAGATTGAAATAATTGAAAAGGAACATAAAAAAACAGGATTTAAAATTGTTTCAATATTTGAAATGGTTACATATGATCCAGAAGAAGGACTAACAACTCAAATAACAAAGGCTGTTAAACCATATTTGAAGAATTTAATATAATGATAAAAACAGATTTATCCAAAAAGGAGAACCTTCTGTATAACAAATACAGAAGGTTCTCCTTTTGAGTTTTACTTGACAGTTACATCTTATTATTGTGGTTTGGGTTAGAAAGATGAAATTTTATAAATTTCTTCCTTGATATTGGATAGTAATAATTTTTACGATTTTTCTCTGCTCATCAATTTTAAAAATGGCCAAGTAATTATCAATTAGTAATTGACGGTATCCTTTTCCTGCATAATTTCCAACAAGCCTTTCTTGATGAGAGGATGGAAATATTTCTAGTGTTTTAAGTGATTTCCATAGCCGATCCGTTTGCCCTTTGGCATATTCTGGAGATTGGAGATCATTTGCGATATATTCAAATATTTCTTCTAAATCTCGATATGCACGTGCGTTTAATTGTATTTTATATTTCTTCATAATATTTTTTGCTTAACTTTTTAAATGCATCATCGAGGTCTATAGACTTTGCACCTTCGTTCATTTCCTTTTCTGATTCATAAATTATCTGATCAATACGATTTGTTTTTATAAATTGATCGTATAATTCGCTACTCATAACTACTAAATCACTGTAGCCATTTTTTGTGATAAAAATGGGTTCTTGTTGTTTATGAGCAAGTTCTGATATTTCACTAGTATTTCTTAAATCTCTGATAGGCATAATTAGTGGCATATGATTCAACTCCTTTCTATATAACATAATTGTAGCATAATTATGGTTTTACAGGCAATGATATACTAGAAAAATAATGAGATTATGTTAATCAATAAGCAAATGACAAAAAATTTCAAAAAGTTTTTTATTAATTGCTTAATAAGTAGTCGGATTAACCATTTTTTTATTGCTTTAAACATCTCCAAAACCTCCTTCCTATATTAATATCAACTTAAATATGTAGGATGGAGTAAAAGATAACTGGTACGAATTTTATATTAATATTATTTCCTTTACACAGAACATATGTTCTTGTATAATACCAGTATGAGGTGATGATATGTTAGATGTAAAAGAATTAGAAAAAACAAAGAGGGTAAACATAGTTGGAGAAATTCCAGACGTAAGATTACAGATTTTAGATAATAATGGTAAGATAAAAGAATTTAGATTAAGAGAAATGACAATTGCTGGAGCAAGAACAGAAATTGACCAGTGTAATAGAGAAAATTATTGTGTTTATTATAAGGGAGTTGTAGAAATTTTAGATCGATTCCACATAAACAGTTATAAGAAGACTTTTAAGTATATCCTTAAAAGTAAGAAGTGGTTTATATGTGGGAATTACGATGATATAATAAAAGCACATAGATAAGTAATAAAGACAGGAATTAGAGAGGAAAATAGACATGTTTTTAGAAAATGAATTTTATCTAATGAATAAAGATGATCGGATATTAAGATTTACTTGCGATAATTCCCCTCTTGGTGTGAGTTTTAAAGAAGAAGAATCCTATGAAGAAATACGACCATATGGATATGATGGAATAGGACAGTGGATCAGTCAGAGACAGGCTCCAAAACATCGCCAGTATATTGCAGACTTGTTAAGAATGTGTGGTTGTTATAATCTGGATGGATTTATCAGAGTGACACATGCCCTTTCATTAAATGATACATTTTGGATTAAAACTGTAGATAGTAAATTACAGTGGAAAAATGTTTCTCTGTATGAAAATCAATTTGATGAAACGATTGCGAAGATAGCATTTGAAGGTGGGCTTTATGGAAAAGAGTTTACGACCACTTCACCGGAATTTGGTACGTCAGGTAGTTTTGCAAAATGTTGGGTAAAAGAAGATGATGGAATCTATCTGTTAAAGAGAGGAAGCGAGGGAGCAAGAAATGCTGGATTAGAGCCTTATTCAGAAATGTATTCATCTCAGATTGCCAGGATAATATGCAGAGATGCAGTAGAATATAGTGTTGAGAAATATCATAATAAAATAGCATCGAAATGTAGGTTGTTTACATCGGAGCAGGAAGGGTATGTTCCAATTACAAAATTTTTTGGAAAAATTGTTTCAGTAAAAGAAATATTAGAAAAATTTGAACAGCATGGATGTGAAGATGATTTTCGACGAATGATTGTATTAGATGCTTTGATTTTGAATACGGATCGTCATATGGGCAATTATGGATTTATGGTAGATAATGATACAATGCAGATAAAAAGAATGGCTCCAATGTTTGATCATAATCAAGCTTTGTTACCATATGCAGAACAGGAAGATTTTGAAAATCTGGATGTATATTTAGCATCAAGACCAACACAGATTGGAGAAGATTTCAATGAGATCGCTCATGCATTATTAACTCCTGAAATACGAAATGACCTAAAAAATTTGAGAGGGTTTGAATTCCAGAGAAATGACGAATTTGATCTTCCAGAAGAACGTCTGCAGAAATTAAATAAATTAGTTGATCAGCAAATCGATGGAATTCTTGAGTGTAAACGATTGTATGTTCCATCTAATGAATATGAAAATGTCAGATATCAACCAGAACAATATGATGACTTATCTCCAGAATCAAAAGAGATAGATGAAGAATTGGAGATATAGATGACTATAAAGAGTAGGTAGCTATCCTTAGCGGATAGCTGCTTTTTTTATGTAAAAATGTAACTTATATTCCCGGGGAACATAAGTAAAATAAAATCCCTTTTTCGAGCGGTTCCCTAAGGGAACCCCTTTTTTCTCCAACCGAAAGTTTTTGGTATCCACCTTCGAAATTTGTTTTCAGAATCTTTGCTTATTCGTATTTGCAGATGTGCATTATACCAATTTTCTTTATAGTTGCAAGGGACGTTCCTTAATGCTCGCAAAGCTCCGCTTACCACTTGAACCCTTGCAGCTATAAAGAAAATTGATATTGAAAATGCACGCAAACCCGAGATAAGCAAAGACTCAGAAAGCAAATTTACGAAAGGAGGAAAAACACAAAAATAAATGTTTCCGAAAAAATTTAAACGCACCCCTCAAAAAAGCTTCAGATCTTGAAAGCAAATTTTATGATCGGTTGTAGTTTAAAACATTAAAATTAAAAAGTTTGGAAGGAGAAAATTTTATGAGATACGTAATTGGAATTATTGCAGGAGTGGTTTTGATCATGGGAGCTGTTGGTGGAATGGAGAATGATACATTAAATATTACTTATAGCCTGAAGATGATGGTGATCGGAGTGATTTTAATTTATGAATGTTATATAATAAGGCAGAAAAAAAGGTAATTTGATCAAGAGATAGTTGCTATAAACTTTGATTCCTCGGAAATCAAAGTCAAACTGATTCAACTTGACACAAACATAATACTATGGAAAATGAAATATGAATGGAGGGTAAAAAATGCACGAAAAAATTTATAAAGCTTTTCATCAGGATATTTCGATAGATGATTATAAAGAATTAGATGAATTAAAGAAAAGACAGTTGCTAGAATTAGTGACTGTCTTTTTGCGTTGTCAAAATTTATAATAGATACTTTGCTTCCCGGGGAATCAAAGTAAAAAAGGCAACTTATGTTCCCAGGGAACATAAGTGAAAATATCCGAATTCCCTTCTCGAACGGTTCCCCAAGGGAACCCCTTTTTTCTCCAACCAATCGTTTCATATTTTCCATCTCACCTTATAGCAAATGGATTTCTTAATTTACTTCCAGAGTCTTCACTTATCGGTTTGCTGATGTGCATCATAGCAGGATTTATACCTGTTACAAGGGACGTTCCTTAATGCTCACAAGCGATGCTTGCTCCGCTTACCACTTAAACCCTTGTAACAGGTATAAATCCTGCTATTGACAGATGCACGCAAACCCGAAAGATAAGTGAAGACTCAGAAAATAAATTAAGAAATCCATTTGCTATAAAGTGAGGTGAAAAATATGAAACGATTGTTTCCGAAAAACAAAATACGCTCCCCATGCAGAAAAAGATCAGATCTTGAAAATAAATTTTTCGGTTCTGAAAGTTAAGAAGCAAACAAATTCAAGTAATTATAAGGAGAAAAGAAAATGACAAAAAATGATATTGTTAACGAATTAAATAAAATGGGATATGAAGTAAGAGAAGAAAATGTTGTAAAAAATAGCGTAGAATTTTTGGGAATCAGTATCATTGATTCTGACAGATATATGATTCCAGTATTTTATGTAGAAGATATAATAACGAAAGCAGAGCAAAGCGGTGCAACAGTAAAAGAAATTGTAAGAGATATGCTTAAGATTCATAACGATGCATTACGTGAGAGTGAAGAATTAAACAAACCAATACACTTTAATAGAGAAGATTTTTTAAAACGACTTTATGTAGGAGTTCAAAAGGAAAGCAAAGAAGATATTGTAAAATGCAAAACAGAATTTGAAGGAATCGAAAAATATTTATTTTTGAGAATGGAAGCATTAAACGATGCAATTTACTCAGCAAAAATTTCAAAAAATATATTGAAAAACGTGGATGTTGACGAATCCGAAGCATGGGAAACAGCAGAAAATAATGTTAGAAAAGAAACAGAAATTATACAATTATCAGGATTTCCAATGAGTGCAGAAGAATGCGAAATGTTTGTAATTTCTAATAAGTCTAGATTCAGAGGAGCATCAGCAGTGTTAAATAAAAAAGTTATGAAAGCATTTGCAAATCTGGTAAATACAAAGAAAATTATGATACTTCCATCTTCTATCCATGAAATGATTTTGATTCCGTGTCACGATTGTGAATATGATATAGAAAGTTGTTCAGAAATTGTTAAACTTGTAAATGAAAATGAGGTAGAACTGACAGAGCAATTGACTGACAGAGCATATATTATTGAAGTATAATTTAACTTATGTTCCCAGGGAACATAAGTGGAAATGAGAAATTAACTTTATCCAATGAAATCAATCTTATGATTTCATTGGATAAAGAAAAGATTATATTTAGGAGTTGTTGAAAATGATAAAAACAAAAAAATGTAGTATAATAATACTAAAGGATGGAAGGAAAAAGAAATGAACATAAAGATATATCAAAAATTATGTGCTGAATCAAAAATTCTTTGGACACAACATTGTTTACAAAGAATGCAAGAAAGAGATATTAGTCGGTTAGATGTAAAGAATGGGATTGCAACAGGTGAAATTATAGAGGATTATCCAGACGATTATCCCAACCCAAGTTGTTTGATTTTTGGATATAATGTGAATGGGCATATTTTGCATATTGTTGCTGGGTGTGATAATATAAATATATATATTATTACCGCATATTATCCAGATACAAAAAAATTTGAAAATGATTTAAAGACTCGAAGAAAGAGGTGAGGAATATGTGTATGTATTGTAAAAATAGCACAACTATAAATAGTACGACTACACATGTTGTAAATTATAAAAATTGTATTATTGTGATTAAAAATGTTCCATGTCTTGAATGTGAACAGTGTGGAGAAAAGTATTATACAGATGAGGTTGCTGAACGTCTTGAGATAATTGTTAATATGGCAAAAAAATTAATGCAAGAAATAGCTGTTATTGATTATCCACAAGTGGCTTGATGTAATTAAATATTGGTAGAGAATTATTAAAAAGAAAAGGCTTCGTAATATAGAAATATATTTATGAAGCCTTTTTTGAATAACTTTGATTCCTGAGGAAGATAAGTAAAATTTAATATATGATAAATTGTAAAGATTCTTAAAATGGAGAAAAGGCACCCATATAATGGATGCCATAAATGATATTTAATATTATTAAATAAATTAAATAAGATTATCTTAATTATAATAATGTTAGGATATTTTGTCAATAGATAATTACAATAGGAACTTTGATTCCATGGGAACATAAGTAGTTTAGAAATGAAAGAAAAGAAAGTCTCCATGGTAAAGAAATATATCATGGGGATTTTTTGAATAACTTGTGTTCCCGAGGAATCAAAGTGAATTTTTAATTCACGGCTGCGATAGCAGAGTTTTCTTTTCAATGATCATGCCACTTTGAGTAGCAAAGTGGAAATTTAAATTCTTTGAATTTAAAGCAAGCATCCTATTTGTCCGACACGGAAAATAGAGCTTGTTGGTGTGAATCCCCAAACCCCTTGAAAATATGGGATGTATCCCAAACCCTCTATAATAAGCTGCTAAAAAGTAAATTTCACTTTGATTCCTTGGGAATCAAAGTTGAGTTGTGTGTAGATTAATGTAAGAGCAAGGATATCTGATTTGCATAGGTAGAAGAAATAAAGAAAATAGCAAAAAGTATCAAGGAATAATTGAATTATGATTCAGTTTGGCCTTGATATTTTTTTGAATATAATGTTGTAACAAACTTTGCTTCCCAAGGAATCAAAGTAGAATAATTTAATCATTTAAAACATCTAAAATTGAAAAGGTAACTAATTTTATTATTTATTCAATTTTGGAGGTATAAATGAATAACAATACAAAAGAATATGGATACATAAGAGTATCTAGTAAAACACAAAATGTAGCTCGACAGATAATAATGATGAAAGAGAGAGGGATACCGGATAAAAGAATTTACATAGATAAAATGTCTGGAAGAAATTTCGAAAGAAAAGAATACAAAAAATTATTAGCAAAATTAGATTCAAATGCTGTTTTATATATACCTGAGATCGATCGCTTGGGGCGAAACTATGAAGAAATATTAGAACAATGGAGAGTTATAACAAAAGAAATAAGGGCGGCAATTGTTGTATTAGATATGCCATTGCTAGATACAAGAAATAAAGATAAAGATCTGATGGGAACATTTATAGCAGATTTGGTATTACAAATTTTAAGTTATGTTGCAGAAACAGAGCGAATAAAAATTAAAGAAAGACAACGACAGGGAATTGATGCAGCAATGGAACGAGGAGTAGCATTTGGAAGACCAGAAAGAGAAGTGCCAGAGAATTTTTATCCATTGGTTAAACTATGGATAAAGAAAAAGGTAACAGTTAGAGAGGCAGCAGAATTATGTAATATGCCAAGATCCACTTTTTATGCGAAGGCAAGAAAAATAATGGAAGCATGTTAGTCTACTTATGTTCCCAGGGAATCAAAGTTACGAAGAAGGACCAAAACAGTTTGTTTTGGTCCTTCTGAAAAAGTATGAAAAAAAATATCCAGAAAACTGTACTTTTCTGGACAAATCTATCTATTAATATAATACACCAGAAAGTACAAAAAAGCAATGTATTTTTACAAAAAAACCAATAATTTGTAATATTCCTAAAAGTACACATTTTGAGACAAATTTGAACGTTGATAAATAAATAGTTGCATGAATTACATCAAATGAAACTTTGGCATGGTTGTTGCGTACAAGTGTCACTCCCGATAAGCATCGGCAGATATAACCGCATATGCTAATGTATATGTAGGATATATGACGGAGTTGAACAGAATAAATTGATACTCTGGGTTTGTGTAACCGAAAAAATTTTTAATATAGGAAAGCAAATAAAAAAATTGTTTTCTTTCCTATATTAAAAAGGCTGTGCTATCGGCCTGATACGGGCAAAAAAATAATTTAATCAACTTGAATCGTTGAAAAAACATTTCTTATTTATATGATCAGTTTTAAATAAGGAATGTTTTTTTGCTATTCAAAAATATTTATTGATGACTGGAGGTGCAATTATGATTGCAAAACAAAAAGAAAAAAATGTGTATCTTGAATTGGCAGATAAACCATTACTTACACTAAAAGAATTTTGCACATATCTTGGAATTGGTCAAACAAAAGCCAGAGAATTGATAAGATCAAAAGATTGCACGTTTTCTTTAAAGATAGGAAATAGATGGTATATAAACAAAAGACTACTAGATAAGTGGCTATCTAAAAAAACATTAAAGAAGTAGAACATGGATCATAAATATGGTATATTGATTAAGTTAGAACCATAAGATGATTCGCTAAAGGAGGATCTCTAATGGGAAAAGGTATAAATGGAGAAGATTTAGGTAAAGGATATTATCAAAAAGCTAATGGATTATACTATGCAAAAAAGGGAGTTGCAGGTGAAGAGATTTATGATTCTGATATGAACCTGGAACAACTGAAACGCAGAGTTAATAAAAGAATAAAAATCATAAAAGAAGGCCCAGGAGTTATTTTTAAAAATGCCACATTAAACGAATGGTTTATGTGGTGGTATGAAAAATATAAAGCACCACGGCTTGCAGAGCAGAGTGCAGTAAATGTTTTATCGAAATATAAAAATATAATGGCAGAGCAATTTGGTGATTCAAAATTAAAATTAATTACAGAATTAGATGTAATTGATTTTTTAGAAGCTTGGACAAAAAATCCTACACATGCCGTAAGTTCTATGAATAGCTGTTTAGGATATATGAATGATTGCTTTGAAAAAGCAATTGATTATAACCTTATAAAATTTAATCCATTTAAAGATAAAAAGATTAATGAGAAGAGATGTATTCAAGAGGTAAAAGATAAAGAAATTTCTTACCAGTACTTTTCTAAAAGCGATCAAGAAATATTATTGCAGTATTTTTATGAAAATAATCATTGGTATTATGCGATGTTATATGTAGCATTATACACAGGAATGCGAGTTGGAGAAGTTGGTGGATTACAGTGGAAGGATATAGATTTTGAGAAAAACATAATTTATATTCGCAGAGCATTGGTGAATTTTTACGCTGATGGAAAAAAGAGATTGTTTTTGTCATCAACTAAAACAGAAAATTCTGTGAGAATAATTCCTTTTGTGAAAGATGTTGGTGCTATTCTAAAAAAATGGTATGAGATCAGTAAAGATTTTTTGAAAAGGCAGAAGATCAATGGATATTGGAAAGGCAATGAAGAGAAATTTGGAGATTTAGTATTTACAACTAAATTAGGAACACCGGTAACTAGATATCAATTTGAAAAAATATTAAATAATTTTGAAAAGTCTTATAATAAGGAAGAGAATTTGTTATCAATAGTTGAACAAAGAGTTCCCATATATTTCCCACACCCCTATCCTCATATGTTACGACATACTTTCTGTACATACTTAATTAAAGCAGGAATTGATGTTAAAATAGTACAACGACTCATGGGGCATAAACATTTATCAACTACGTTAGAAGTTTACTATCACGTTCAAGAATCAGACATGTTCGATGAGATAGAAGTGTTTAATAAAAGGGAGGTTGATACTTTGAAGACATCTTACATTAACATGTTATATACAAAGACATCGTAAGATCTTCAACGAGAAGTTTAATGTTTGTAAAGATTGAATAATTAAATATATCAGATATAATATATTTGACCAGGCTGAAAGATGTTTAGGTATGCTTATAAATTGATTTCAAATATAACGAAGAAAAAAACTTCAACGATTCAAGTTGGTTTTACTATAAATTGTTGTAAGTAAGAGAGTTTAGCTAAAAAAGGTAGCAAAACAGTTAAAATAATTTCTTTGTTGAGAAATTGAATAGAATTTGATTTTTTATGGCACACATCACAAAAGTGATGTGTGCTTTTTGCATTTTTAAATATATGTAAAGCGTTTAAAATACAAGTTTCTATATTTATAAATTATTTGAAAAGTTTTGAATTATTGATAATTCATGAAAATATGGTATAATAACAGATGGATTTTTATCATTTTTACTAAACAATTAATTTTTAAAATATAATTAATAAATAACTATTATATACTATATCTAAGAATGGAGAGAAAAATGGCAAAAAAAAGTACGGCTGATATTGGCTTTGAAAAACAAATATGGGAAGCAGCCTGTGTATTACGTGGAAATTTGGATGCATCAGAATATAAAAGTGTAGTATTAGGTTTAATTTTTTTAAAATATATTTCTGATCGTTTTGAAGATAAATATAAAGAGCTAGTAGAAGAAGGGGATGGATTCGAAGAAGATATTGATGAATATACTTCAGAAGGTATCTTTTTTGTTCCTGCAGGGGCACGTTGGAGTGAAATTGCAGCAAAAGCTCATACACCAGAAATTGGAACAGTCATAGATGATGCTATGAGAGCAATTGAAAAAGAGAACAAACGATTAAAAGACATTTTACCTAAAAATTTTGCACGTCCAGAGCTTGATAAGAGACGCTTGGGGGAAGTTGTTGATTTGTTTACTAACATTCAGATGATAGAGCATGGTAATGAAAAAGATATTTTAGGACGTACTTACGAATATTGTCTTTCTATGTTTGCAGAACAAGAAGGAAAAAGAGGAGGAGAATTTTTTACTCCATCAAGTGTAGTGCGTACATTAGTGGAAGTGTTGCAGCCGTTTAAAGGAAGAGTTTATGATCCATGTTGTGGATCTGGAGGAATGTTTGTACAAAGTGCAAAATTTATCGAAAAACATAGTGGAAATATTAGCAATATCTCCATTTATGGACAAGATTCCAATCCAACGACTTGGAAAATGGCACAGATGAATCTTGCAATAAGAGGAATTGAACCTGATCTGGGAAGATATGCGTCAGATACATTTTTAGAGGATCAACATCCGACATTAAGAGCAGATTATATTATGGCTAATCCACCATTTAATCTTTCTAATTGGGGAGTAGATAAATTAAAAGATGATGTACGTTGGAAATATGGAACACCGCCTGCTGGAAATGCTAACTTTGCGTGGTTACAACATATGATTTATCATTTAGCACCGGGTGGAAGAATCGGAATGGTACTTGCAAATGGGGCATTATCATCACAATCAAGTGGTGAAGGTGATATTCGAATGAATATCATTAATGCAGATTTGGTAGAATGCATTGTTGCAATGCCAACACAATTATTCTATACAACGCAGATTCCAGTATCATTATGGTTTTTAAAAAAGGGAAAGACACAAGAAGAAAAAACGTTATTCATTGATGCTCGAAAAATGGGAACGATGGTAAGTCGTAAACTTAGAGAATTAACGGATGAAGATATAAAGAAGATAGCAGATACATATCAGGGATATATAGACGGAACTCTGGAAGATATAAAAGGATATTGTGCAGTTGTTAAAACAGAAGATATTTCAAAACAAGATTATATTTTGACACCAGGTAGATATGTTGGTATAGAAGAGGAAGAAGATGATGGAGAGCCATTTGAAGAGAAGATGGATCGATTGACTTCTGAATTGGCAGATATGTTTAAGGAGTCTCACAGATTAGAGGAAGAAATTCGAAAGAAATTGGGGGCAATTGGGTATGAAATATAAGCTTTCAGATTTAGTAAGTATAATAGGAGGGGGAACACCTAAAACTTCAAAAACAGAATATTGGAATGGGGATATTCCATGGTTATCTGTAAAGGATTTTAATAATGATTTTCGTTATGTATATAAGACAGAGAAAAGAATAACACAACTGGGCTTAGAAAATTCTTCTACAAAGATACTAAATAAAGGGGATATGATAATTTCGGCTAGAGGGACTGTAGGTGAAATTGCAAGTATTCCGTATCCAATGACATTTAATCAATCATGTTATGGTCTAAGAGCTAAAGAAAATATGATAACAAGTGACTTTCTTTATTATTTAATTAAATATAATATATCTATTTTAAAGAATCAAACACATGGATCGGTTTTTGACACAATTACAAAAAGTACGTTTGATGAAATTTGGGTAGATATTCCTGGTATTATGATGCAAGACAAAATCGCAACGATTTTGTCTATAATAGATAAAAAAATAGAATTAAATTATGAAATAAACAAGAATTTAATTCAGCAAACACAAGAACTTTTTAAAGCCTGGTTTGTGACATTCGAGGCTTTCGGTGGCGAAATGCCATCATCTTGGAAGTCTGTAAAGCTTGGAGACATAGCATCTATCAAAACAAACAGCTTTTCTCCAGCAAAGAACCCTACTGTAATGTTGGAACATTATAGTATTCCGGCATTTGATGAACAAAAATATCCAATTTTCGAATTGGCATCAAACGTAAAAAGCAACAAATATATTTTGACAGACAACTCCGTCATGATTTCAAAGTTAAATCCTAACATTAAACGTGTATGGCGTCCGATGTGCATTTCTGAGTTTGTGGTCAGTTCAACTGAATTTATCATCTTTGAAGCTAATGATCCAACCTACAAAGATTTTGTTTTTTCGGTTATTGACAGTGCTGCTTTTTCTGATTGGATGTGTGCTCACACCACCGGTTCTACAAATAGCCGTCAGCGTACGACACCAAGCACAACCTTGGAATTTAAAATCGCACTTCCAAATCAGGAGATTATTTATGATTTTTGCCAAATTGTCACACCTATGTACGATATGATTACTCAAAACATATGTGAAAATCAAAAATTAGCAACTTTCCGAGATTCATTACTTCCAAAGCTGATGTCTGGTGAGCTTGATGTTTCTGACATTGAACTCTAAGCCACTAAATTCTTGTTTAATTTATAAAACATATTTACGCAAATATTAACAAAAGTATTATAAAAATTAGGAGGTTGAACATGCCAAGTTTATTCACAGAAGATACATATGAACAAGCAATTATAGAATTATTTGAAAATATGGGTTATGATCACCTCTACGCGCCAGAATTGGATAGAGATTATTCTAGCCCATTACTGGACGAGATTCTTTATAATAGTTTGATGCATATTAATAAAAAATTACCTATAGATGCCATTGAAGAGGCTATTTCTAAATTGAAGAATTTTGATACGGGAAGTTTATTGCAAAAAAATAGTATTTTTATGGATTATCTTCAAAATGGTATAACGGTTAAATTTTTCGTAAAAGGCAAAGAGCAATCAACAATTGTTCAGCTAATAGATTATGAAAATATAGATAAGAATACATTTTATATTGTAAATCAATTTACATTCCTTGAGAATGGAAATAATCGAAGACCTGATATTATTCTGTTTGTTAATGGATTACCATTAGTGCTAATGGAATTAAAAAGTCCAGCAAAAGATGAAGTAGGGGCAGAGAATGCATATAATCAAATCCGAAATTATATGAAAGACATTCCTTCAATCTTTTACTATAATGCAGTTTGTGTTATTAGTGATTTGTCAACGAATAAGGCAGGAACTATAACATCTGGTTTTGATCGTTTTATGGAATGGAAAACGAAAGATGGTAATTATGAGGAAACAGCATATGCGAAATTTGATACTTTCTATGAGGGAATATTTCAAAAAGAACGATTTTTAGATATTTTAAAAAATTTTATTTTATTTTCAGGAAGCGGACAAGAGCGGTTTAAAGTACTTGCAGGTTATCATCAATATTTTGCAGTTTGTAAAGCAATAGAAAAAGCTAAAATAGCGACAAAAACTGATGGAAAAGGTGGAGTCTTTTGGCATACACAAGGATCAGGAAAGTCATTATCTATGGTATTTTATGCTCATTTATTGCAATATGCATTAAATAGTCCGACGATTGTAGTTATGACTGATCGAATTGATTTGGATGATCAATTATATACTCAATTTTCACAATGCGCTGATTTTTTACGCCAAACTCCGATTCAAGCAGAGAGTAAGGAACATTTGAAATCATTGTTAGATGGTAGAGCTGCCAATGGAATTATATTTACAACAATGTTTAAATTTGAACGGGGAGAGAAACCATGGTCTGAGCGAAGAAATATTGTTGTTATGGCAGATGAGGCACATAGAGGACAATATGGTTTTGATGAAAAAATTGTAATGCGACAAAATGCACTTGGGCAGAAAGAAGCGTATACAGTAGTTGGAAATGCACGTATTATTCATGATGCTTTACCAAATGCGACTTTTGTTGGTTTTACTGGGACACCGATATCAGTAAAAGATCGAAATACAAGAGAAGTATTTGGAGATTATATTGATGTATACGATATGACCCAGGCTGTAGAAGATGGGGCAACTCGTCCTGTTTATTATGAAAGCCGAGTGGTTCATTTAAAGTTAGATCAGAATACACTAGATTTGATTGATTCTACTTACGACATATTAGAACAGCAAGCTAATGCAGAAACTATTGAAAAAAGTAAAAAAATGTTAGGACAAATGGAAAGTGTATTGGGAGCAGAGTCTACAATAGAATCTCTTTGTAATGATATAGTAGAACATTATGAAAAATATCGAGCAAATCTTTTAACTGGAAAAGCTATGATCGTAGCATATTCACGTCCAATTGCAATGAAGATATATCGTCAAATTCTTAAGATGCGTCCAGATTGGAATGAAAAAATAGGCGTTGTTATGACGAGTGGAAACAATGATCCAGAAGATTGGAAAGAAATAATAGGAACTAAAGCACACAAGGAAGAATTGGCACGTAAATTCAAGGATAACAATGATCCTATGAAAATTGCTATTGTTGTAGATATGTGGCTTACAGGATTTGATGTTCCATCGTTAGCAACAATGTATATCTATAAACCAATGCATGGTTATAATTTAATGCAGGCAATAGCAAGAGTTAATCGAGTATTTAAGGATAAGGAAGGCGGGTTAATTGTTGATTATGTAGGAATTGCATCTGCTTTAAAATCAGCAATGAAAGAATATACAAAGCGTGATCAATCAAGATATGGTGATATGAATATTGCAAAAATAGCGTATCCAAAATTCCAAGAAAAACTCCAAGTTTGTAAAGATTTACTTCATGGTTTTGATTTTAGCGGATTTATAGGAGGGTCACCACTTGTAATGGCAAAACTAATTACAGGGGGTGTGAACTTTATATTTGATGTGAAAGCACCAAATCGTAAGGATTTGTTTTTAAAAGAAGCAATGTTATTAAAACAGGCACATTCTTTGTGCTCAAGTATGACAACAGAACAAGAAAGACATGAAGCTGCATATATGGAAGCCTTAAGGTCTACAATTATTAAAGTCACTTATGGTGGAAATGGTGGAAAACATTTATCCTTGAAAGAAGTAAATGCACAAATTAATGAATTATTAAAAGCAGCAATTCAAAGTGAGGGAGTTATTAGTTTATTTGATAGTAGTAAAACGGCAGGTGAAACATTTAGTATCTTTGATCCAGCTGTACTAGATGAAATTTCAAAGATGAAAGAAAAAAACATTGCTGTAGAAATTTTGAAAAAATTGATGTCAGAGCAGGTTTCATTGTATCGTAGAACTAATGTAGTTCAGTCACAGAAGTTTTCAGAAAAAATAACGAAGCTAATGAATTCTTATTATAATGGATTAATTACGAATGAAGAGGTTATAAAAGAACTTTTAGAAACTGCAAAAGAAATTACGGACCTATATAAAAAGGGTGAACAACTAGGACTGTCTCCAGAGGAATTGGCATTTTATGATGCACTTACAAAACCTGAACATATCAAAGATTTTTATGAAAATGACGAGTTGATAGAATTAACAAAAGAATTGACAGAAATGTTGCGTAAAAACAGAACTATTGATTGGCAAAAAAAAGAAACAGCACGGGCTAGTATGCGAAAGATGGTAAAGAGATTGTTAAAAAGACATAAATATCCGCCTGAAGATTATGATTTTGCAATAAAAACGATAATCAGTCAGTGTGAATTATGGACAGACAATGTTGATTCCTATTCAACGGAAAATCAATTCGGACAGAGTGTGGAAAAGCAAGTAATTAAACTGGAACAAGAATTTGGAATGGCAGCAGAAGACATAATGCCGTATGATATTGTAAAATAGATTAATAGTATACAATGCACATAAAGTATAAATAAAACATGAGAGGAAATTATAATGAACCATCCAAAATCTGAAGAATTAATATTAGGTTTGACAACCGCATTTATAGACCAATCCAATAATTCAAATTTAGCTTATAGACCAGAATTTGTTTACAACGACCATAAACAAGGAAAGAAAGTTCTTGTTTCTTTGGAACAAGAGTTAAAACGATGTGATGAATTCTTTATCAGTGTAGCATTTATCACGGATAGTGGATTTGAATCTTTATCTATGATTTTAAAAGAGCTAGAACAAAAAGGAGTTCCAGGGAAAATTCTTACGACAGATTATTTAACATTTAGTCAGCCTAAAGCATTAGATCGATTGGCCCAATTGAAAAATATTGAATTAAAAATGTTTCGAACAAATTCTGAGGTTGGAGGATTTCACACAAAAGGATATATATTCCGTGAAGAAGAATTATATCAAATCATTATCGGAAGTTCCAATATGACATCAAAAGCGATTACAGAAAATAGAGAATGGAATACAAAGATTGTTTCTACAGAACAAGGGGAAGTTGCACAAGAAATTTTAAATGAATTCAAGAATTTATGGATGTCACCAAATAGTCAATATTATGAAGAATTCATTGAGGATTATAAAGAGCAATATTTACAAAATCAAATCATAAAAAAGCAACAAAGACAAGCAGCAAAAGAACAAATTGTTGATTTCGAAAGTTATAAATTAAAACCAAATAAGATGCAGTTAGCTTTTATCAATAATCTTATGGATATGAGATCAGAAGGAATAGAAAAGGCTTTGCTATTATCCAGTACAGGAACTGGAAAGACTTATGCATCAGCATTTGCTGTTAGAGAGTTAGGATATCAGAAGGTTTTATTCTTAGTACATAGAAACCAAATTGCAGAACAAGCATTAAAATCATACCAAAAAGTTTTTGGGCCGTCTGTTAAGATGGGATTAGTTACTGGTAAATCTCATGATTATGGCGCAGATTTTATTTTTGCGACAGTACAGACATTGTCTAAAAAAGAAAATTTAGAGAGATTTGCAAGAGATCATTTTGAATGTTGTATCTATGATGAAGCTCATCATACCTCAGCAGATAGCTATAAAAAGATTATGGATTATTTTACTCCACAATTTACACTGGGAATGACAGCAACACCTGATAAAAAAGATGATCATATAGAAGGTCGTAATATTTATGAGATCTTTGATCACAACATTGCATACGAGATTCGATTGCAAAAAGCAATGGAAGAAGATTTATTATGTCCATTTCATTATTTTGGAATTACAGATTTAGAAATTATTGATGATATGATAGCCAATGATAAGAAAATGACAAAAGAGCAAAAACTAGAGAATTTTAGAAAATTAACTTCAGATGACCGTGTAAAATATGTAATGGAACAAGCAGAATATTATGGGTACAGTGGTATTCGAGTAAAAGGTTTGATTTTTTGCAGCAGAATTGAAGAAGCAAATGAATTATCAAAGAAGTTTAATGAGCATGGTTGGCGTACATTAGCATTAAGTGGTGCAGATTCAGAAGAAGTTCGAAGAGATGCAGTTGAACGTTTGGTTAATGATGATATCAATGAGTTAGATTACATTTTATCTGTAGATATTTTCAGTGAAGGTGTTGATGTACCAGAGATTAATCAAGTAATTATGCTAAGACCAACTCAATCACCAATTGTATTTATCCAACAATTAGGGAGAGGACTGCGAAAAGCAGAAGATAAAGAATATGTGGTGATACTTGACTTTATTGGAAATTATAAGAATAATTTTATGATACCGATTGCTTTATCCGGGGATCGTAGTTATAACAAGGATAATGTAAGAAAATATGTAGTCAGTGGAAATAGTCTAATTCCGGGAGCATCTACAATTCATTTTGATGAAATATCTAAAGAACGAATTTTCAATGCAGTTGATAATTTAAAAAGCATGAAAGCATTGATCAAAGAAAGCTATACTTCTTTGAAAAATAGACTGGGTAGAATTCCAAGATTGGTTGATTTTTATGAAAATGAAGAAATCGATCCAATGATTATTATTCGAGAATATAAGACCTATCATGCAATGTTGAAAGCTATGGAGAAAAAGCAAGAAATAGAGGAACTTTCAGATAGCGAAACTCTGATATTGGAATATTTATCAAAGACGATTTTAAGCGGTGTACGTCCACAAGAATTGGAATTATTGAAAATGCTATTGGAACATAATGAAGTCTCCATAGAAGAATTTCAAGAAGATGTTTCAGAAGAATTTGGCTATCTTTTGGATATGGATGCTATCCAAAATACTATTAGGATTTTACAGGGACATTTTCATATTAATTCAGCAGAACATCAAAAATATGCGCAAATTGATATTTTAAAAGTTAATGAAAATAAAAGAATTCAACGATTAAATAGTTTTGTGCGTAAATTAAATGAATCGGAGTTTCGGAAAGAATTAAACGATATTATTTCGTTTGGTTTACATAGATATAAAGATAAATATAATCAAAATAAGAATCAAGGAGTTCCTTTTGTCTTGTATGAGCAATATTCAAGAAGAGATGTTTGTTTTTTAATGAATTGTGAAAAAGATTTGTCTTCTGTAATGTATGGAATGAAAAGAATAAAAGATGATGTGTTTATTTTTGTTACTTATCATAAAAAGCAAACGAAAGATATTAGCAAAAAATATGTAGATGGAAAACCTGATTATGAGGATATATTTGAAAGTAATCAGATATTTAGTTGGGATACCCAACTTGGTAAAGGTGTTAATAGTTCTTACAGTCAGAATGTAATTACAGCACCAAGAAAACATTTGATGATTCAAAAAAGAGATAGCCAAATAAAATTCTATTATTTGGGACAATTTGATATTTTGGAAGTGAAACCAGCTAAAAAATTAAATCAAAAAGGTGAAGAACAAGATATTGCAAAATTTAGAGTGAAAATGAGAAATCCAGTTCGAGAAGACATATGGCAATATTTTCTAAGCAATGTAGATGAAGAGTAAGAGTAGAGAAAGATAAAAAGGAAGAAGAATATGAAAACAATTAGAGTTGTGGCAGCAGTTATAAAAGATGGAGATAAAATTTTTGCAACACAGAGGGGATATGGAGATCTCAAAGGTGGATGGGAGTTTCCTGGTGGAAAAATTGAAGAAGGAGAAACTCCACAGAAAGCTTTGAAGAGAGAGATTATGGAAGAACTGGATACAGAGATTGAAGTTGGAGAGTTGATTGATACGATAGAGTATGATTATCCGGAGTTTCATTTGTCTATGGGGTGTTATTGGTGCTCTGTAGTTCGTGGAGATTTGGTTTTGAAAGAACATGAGGCAGCTCGATGGTTGGGGAAGAATGAATTGATGGATGTTGAGTGGTTGCCGGCGGATGTTGAAATAGCTATAAAATTATCAATTTAAATACAGTAGTTGTAGTTAACTATTGGAGCTTGCTAAAAATTAAGCATTTTGATATAATACAATATATTGTGTAAGCTGAAAAGAATATACAACATATTGTTGAATTTGGGAATGCAAAAATAAATTTCAGAAAGTGAGAATATAATCTATATTGGAAATATTAAGTTTAAAGAATAATTTATAGATTGATAGGGAGAAATTAATGGGAATAATTATTATAAATCCACAATTAACAATGCAAGATACAACTTATGCAGATAAATTTAATGAGGAAGTTATAAAACAATTAAGAAAATATGGAGTTGAATTTTATGAAATCAGCAGTAATAATATAGAAAGATATAAAGTAATATTATCTGAAAAAATGATATTACTTATTTATAATAATGAAAATGAATTGAGTAATGCGACAAATAAAGTACAAGAATTGTTAGAAAAAGCAATTGAAAAAAAAGCAGAGATATGGCCTATTGCAATTGATAGATCATTTAGGAAACCGCTAAAAATAATATCAGAAAAGCAAAGTTATGATGTATGGGAACAACTTCGTTGTAGAGATTTAGATGATCACTATATTGGAACAATTGCCAAAATGTTTTCAAGAAAAATTATAGCAAGGGTTTTCCCAACTTGCTATTGTGAAGAAGGTGAAATATTTTTAAGTCATAGAAGAATTGATGGAGAAGAAATTACAGCCCAAATTTATGATAAAATATGTACTCAAGTTAAGGAATCCAAACCATTTAGGGATGTTGTAAATGTTAAAGTTGGGAATAAGGCTCAAAAAGTAATTGATAATGTCATGGAAAATAGTGATGTGTTCATATTTTTACATACGCCTAGATCAGGAGAATCGGATTGGATAATAAAAGAATTAAGATTTGCATTATTGAGACAAATTCCGGTTTTGTGGGTTCAAATAGATAATGCTGATATAGGAACATTAACGGTAAAACCATCAGATAGACCACATTTAAAATATAGAACAGAGGATTTTTATGATAAAGAACGACTTACAATAATTGTTGATTGTATACTATTAAAGGCTTTCGAGTTAATAATGGATAGATCAAATCAAGTATTAGGGTATCTTGATTTGATGGAAAATATGTTTGGAAATAAATTAAAGATTGTGGATAAGGAAAAGATGATTTATCATATTTCAATGGAAAGAAAAGGATATCATTATCCACAAAGAAATATTGAACAGTATTATCAGATCTTTGGACGTACACCGACTATATATGATGCTAAAAAGCTAAATATTGATTTAGCTAGTGAAAATATTGATTCAGTAGCTATTTTAACTAATAGGATTGTATCAAGCTCAATTCGAAATAATGTTGTTTTTGATAATATACAAGATTTTTGTTATCATTGGAATCAATATATAGGAAAGACAATGGAAGGAGAGAAAAGGATGGAAATAGTTATTTCAGGAGCATTTCCTGATTCAGAGGAAATATATAAGCAAAGTTTGACAGATGCCTTAATATTATTTGCCAAAGTAATTATACGTAATGGCTATGAATTAACTTTTGGCGCACATCCAACATTTCAAGAATTATTTTATGAAATTGCGCGAGAAATAGCACCTAAGAATTATAAAGAAAAAGTAAATATGTACATTTCAGAATGGTTTTTGCTTAATGAGTCTTATAATGAATATAAAGATAAGTTTAATGTATTTATATCAAGTAAAAAAGAAAGTTTAAATCAAAGTCTTAGCGAAATGCGCAAGAATATGATACAAAGAGAAGAAGTAAAAGCATTGATATGTTTAGGTGGGAAAATTAAAAGGGATAAAAACGAAGAAGGAATACGAGAAGAGATAGAGTTAGCACAAAAAATGAATATTCCTATTTTTATTGTTGGTAGTGTAGGTGGATGTTCTAGTGAGGTTGCATTAGAATACAAACAGAGAGATTGGAAAAATCTTAATAACGCTCCGAAAAAACTGAATGAACAATTTTTAGAAGAAATAGATTATTTTAATATAGCACAAGAAATGATAAATTATATAAATTCTATTGAAAAATAAATTACATGTCAATATAGATTATTATATAATGATTGTGCATTAGAAAAGTAAGATATTATTTTTTATTAGTTACAGAAAGTATTTTTGCTGGGCAAAATATTAACTTATATATTAGGAAATATTTAGGAAGGGATATAAATGGGCCATAAAATTTTCATTTCTTATAAATATGCGGATACAGATGTTAAAAATCTTCCGAATTTAACTGGTTGTACAGTTAGAGATTATGTTACAGAGTTTCAAAATAAAATATATGATGAAGATGATATTAATAAAGGTGAGGAAGATGAAGATGATCTTAGTAGATTCACTGATGATACTATTTGGAAAAAATTAAAAGATCGTATATATGATAGTTCTGTTACTGTTATTTTTATTTCGCCTAACATGCGTGAATTGGATAAAGAAGATAGAGACCAGTGGATTCCATGGGAAATTTCTTATTCATTAAAGGAAACTTCAAGAAAAACAAAAACAGGAAAAAGTGTTGCAAGTAAGAGTAATGCAATGCTTGCTGTCGTACTTCCAGATAGTAATGGGTCTTATAAATATTATTTAGAATCGAAAACATGTTGTTTTTCATTTTGCACAATGCATCATACAGAAAAATTATTTAATATTTTTCGTAAAAATAAATTTAATCTTAAAAATCCAATAACCAAAAAATGTAAAAATAATGAAAATGTGATTTGGACAAGTCTCAATTCAAGTTATATTGATGCTGTCAAATGGGAAGAGTTTATTTATGATTACAGAAAATACATTGATATGGCTATAGAGCGGCAAAATAATATTGATGATTACAATATCCAAAAAGAGTTATAAATATAGAAAATATTAAAAGTTTTAAAAATAAATGCAATATAAAAAATACATACTGACGTGTTGATAGATGAAAAATAATATAAAAATAATTTTGACTAGAATAAAAAATCAAGAATTAAAAAGGTATTATGAAAGTGTAAAGGTATGAAATGATTAAAAAATTAGAAAATGAAGAAATTTTAATTAATGAATTTTTAAAACAAAATCCTGCAGCAAAAAGATATAGATTATATGATAGTGAATTAAGAAAAGACTTTCAAGAAAAAAGGCTTGTGGAAGATAATGGAATTTATGGAATCCACTTTACAACAAAAATTGGAGAGTTGTTTAGATTTATAATTACTGGACCAGCAGAAAAATTAGGAGATTCTATAGCTGAAATCAGTTTAAAAGATGATAAAGGAGTATTTATAAAAAATCCTCAAATTTTTAGAGAAAATGATACTGATAATACATATCGTGTTAGAGCGTTCTATGTAAAAAAGGTAATGACATTAAATAACTATAATTTAATAATGGATATATATATGAATGCAAAAAAATATGTCCCTAAATTACGAACTACAATTTTTTCTTTTTTATATGAGAAGGCAATAAATTATTATACGAAAAAGAATTTTACAGAAACTGTAAAAGCCTTAAAGAACATTCGTGAAATAGAAAATGATAGATTTTACTATTAATAGTTTAATGTTTTTATAGACATTTGTGACGGAGAATAAGGATAGATAAAAGATATGATTTAGACATCTATGAAATAAGATGTTATTCATAGCGCTTTAAGAGAGTATCTAGTGGATAAAAAGTAGAGTACGAAAATGATGGTGATAACAGAAGATTAAGTACCTGAATTTTATAGACAACTAATGGGATGTTAATAATTTTTGGACTTTATGGATAGATATATAATGATATTAATAAAAAACTTAAGGAGAAACTTTAATATGTCAGGGGTAACAAAACACATATATGATAATGATATTTATTCTATTAATATTATGTGGAATAAACAATTAAAGCAGATTGAGAAAATTTTGCCATATACTTATGATGAAAGAATTATAATAAATTTATTAAAGAAATATTATCCTCATGAATGGAAATCTGTTGAATATAAAAAAAGATATTATGATACAAAGGATAGATATTTAATACGGAAAAAAGGAAAAAACAGATATAATATGCGCAGAGCAGAGGTGCTTATTCGTCGAAATCCTAAATTTAAACAGTTAACTTCTTATAAATATAAGAAAGAGTATAAGAATAACTTCAATAGTGAAGAAAAAAATAAATATGAGAAGCAATTATGGATAAAGAGAGAAAAGAAAATTAATAATATAGATGTTAAAATTTGTAAAGCTAAGGCAAAAACGCAAACAGTTATACCAGTGTTTTTAAACGAAATGATAGGATTATACGAAAGAAAAACAACATCTCAAAAAGATAAAGTATATATAATACAAGAATTGAAAAAATACTATAATCCTAAGGTGGTTAATTTTTTCTTTAAGTTAAATGATACAGAGTTGAATAAACAATTGAGAGAAATTGCATTTAAACATCTTCAAAGTTTCAATTATGAGCCAAGATTAAGAAAACAAAAGTATATGAAGATACATACGAAAAATAAAAAACGTAGGAATTATTTAAAAAAAGTATATCCTAATGAAAAATATACTATTCCATATAATCCAGAAGAACTTGAATATAGAATAATGAATGGACCAGAACAAAAAATGAAAACATTCGATTTTTTTATTTCACATAGTAGTAAAAATAGTAGATTAGTTCAAAAGTTAATTGATTACGAAAATTCGAAAGGGAAAAATGTATTTTGTGATTGGATAAATGATGTAGATTATTTAAAGAGACATTTGTTATGTGAAGCAACATTGAAAGTAATCGAGTGGAGATTGGAGCAATCAAATGCTATTATTTTTGTAAAAACTGAAGACTCCATGGAATCGGTTTGGTGTAATTATGAATTAAATTATTTTTCAAAATTAGGAAAAAATATTTATTATATAGATGGAAATAAAATTTTGGAAGATAAGTTTGATTTACAAGAGTATGATCAAGAGAATTATATTGATCCAGAATATGAAGAAAAGATTGTTTTGCAGAGCGAATTAATTGGAAAACAAAATATATCCTAACATCGAAAAAGATACAGAATAGGAGATAAAATTGTATTCAAAATTTGAATTAGATATACAAGAGCCTTTTCATAATAATGAATTAAATAAACATCTTGAAAGTGGCAAAAAAATATATAGCAAACATAAAGAAGAGGCAAAGAAAAATTTAAAAGAATTTATTTATAATAATGGAAATATTGATGGAACTAGTATGAAAAATAATTGGTTTCAGATAGAGAAAGTTGATATTTTTATATCTCATTCTCATCAAGATATTAATAAGGTGCAAGCATTTGCTGGTTGGTTATATGATCAATTTGAGTTAACAGCATTTATTGATTCGTGTGTTTGGGGCTATTGTGATGAACTTTTAAAACAATTAGATGATAAGTATTGTAAAAATAAAACAAATGAGAATTATAATTATGATTTGAGAAATTATACAACTAGCCATGTGCATATTATGTTGTCGACAGCATTAGCAGCGATGATAGATAAAACAGAATGTATAATGTTCTATTATACACCTAATGCTATTTTATTATCGAATGACTTAAATAAAATAAAAAGTGAAAAGAAAAAAGTAACTTTATCACCATGGATATACTATGAATTAGCTATGACATCCTTAATACGAAAATATAAACCGAATAGGGAGCATTTGTTAGAACATGCAAGTAGATATAAACAACATAGTGAAAGAAATACAATTAATATTGAATATAAAGTAGAAGAATATTTAAAAGATATGATTAAAATTACAGATGAACAACTAATAGAATGGAAAAGATATTACCAAGTTATAACACACAAATTGGACGGGGATAATATTCCATATATATCCGGAAAAGAGGATACACATCCATTAGATGTATTGTACGATCATTTATGGAGAGGAAGGCAGAAGTAATCATATGGAACAAAAAATGAAACATTTAGAGCTAATTCAAGAAGTTATTAAGCGTATGGCAAATAATTCATTTTTATTAAAAGGTTGGACGGTAACATTAGTAACAGGTATTTTAGCATTAGCAAGTAAAGATACTGATAAACAATACTTTTGGATAGCTTATATTCCAATATTAATGTTTTGGTTTTTAGATGCGTATTATTTACAACAGGAAAGACTTTATCGATCTTTATATGAGAAAGTTAGAAAAATCAAGAATAAGAATATTGATTTTTCTTTAAAAGCCACAACAAAAGAATTTAAAAACAATAAAAATAATTATTTTGCAGTTGTATTTTCATTCACAGAAATAGCTTTTTATTTACCGTTGATAATAGTTTGTACTATAGTAATTAAAAATATATTCTGTTATTGTTAGATTGTATGAATGATTGTAAGTGATTTATCTTAGCGTGTTGTTAGAAGAATAAGGAAAACTTAAGCATCTTTAAGATATTAAATTAAAAAATCAGTTTTTGTATCGCAGTTATATTCAGCAATAGGAAGTTGAAAAAATTTAAAAATTGCTTTTGATCAGGAAAAAGCATTATTATTATTAGAAGGAATTAAAGCGGAGACAACACTAGAATTATATGTTCAAGGTGATTTGTAGACTTAAGGTCCCAGGGACATTAAGAAATCAGTTTACAAAGTAAAATGATAAATTAATTAGAATTAACCAGAAAATTCTAAACAAAATATTCATTTAATTTATAATAGGTGTTAATTTGTCATATAGATATATTCCCCAAAATGTAAATGGCAATATAGAATAAGTTCAAGGAATGGTGATATAAAAGCTATTGGAAAACGGAAAGGTAAAATTAGTATTGCTATTGTGCGGACATTTGCATATAAAATAGATAGAAAAACTACTCACGAAAGGAGATGTTTTATATGGCTACAAAATCAGCAAATTTATATGCAAGGATTGAACCAGAAGTCAAAGAAAAAGCAGAAAGTATTTTGTCTGCACTTGGTATTCCTGCTTCTAGTGCTATCAATATGTTTTATAAACAGATTATCTTACAGAGAGGACTTCTATTTGAAGTAAAAATACCATCCGCTAGACCTGTTGATATCAGCACATTATCAGAAGTAGAATTCAATGAAGAATTGGAAAAAGGATATGCAGATATGCATGATAGACGGACAAAAAATGCGAAGAAAGCTTTTGCTGATATTCGCAAGGATTATGGCTTATGATATATGAAGTAGAAGTATCTGAACAGGCAGACCGTAATTTGAGAGAAATTTTGAATATATTGCTTTTGAATTACAATCACCAGAAAATGCAATCGGACAACTTGATCGTCTAGAAGAACAGATATTAAGTCTTGATATGATGCCGGAGCGTTATCGAAAATATGAAAAAGAACCGTGGAAAAGTCGTGAACTTCATATATTACCAGTAGATAATTATGTGATACTATATATTCCAAATAGTGATAAAAAGGTTGTAACAATACTTAGAGCAATGTATGCTGGACGGGATATAGACAATCAGTTGAATTTCCATACAAAGCAATAAAGAATAAAGAATACAATTTAAAGCAGGGGAGTTACGGATAAGTGATAAGTCTTGCGAGATATTTGGAAGTTGATCATTTTGCAGAAGGGTAAAGCCCGGATCCGCCGTTTATCTGTTATCTGCTTCCCGGCAGTGACAATTTTTCGGCAGACGGGCGGGTATACTTCCGGATCAGTGAAGTAAGGATAGAGCTTTACACGGACCGGAAGGATCCAGGGGCAGAAGCTCTGGTGGAAACAGTTCTGGATGATGCCGGGATTTTTTATAATAAGTCGGAGGTCTGGAACTTGCACTGATTCCGGAGAGTTTCCGGACGGATGTGCTGAGAGAGAAGCTGGATGCCAAGGGTGTTCTGATTGAAAACTCGGATGCAGAACTGGCACTGTTTGCCCTGCTTTTTGAGTTTGACGGGGATGTGCGTCATATCCGCCACACAGGAGGATTTTGACAGGTTCTGATCTGATGAAATGTGATGACAGGATAAGCGAAAAAAGGTATAATGATTTCATAAAATCAGAAGCTGGAGGAAACATACATGAAAATTGTGATTATTAACGGAAGTGCCAGAAGGGGAAACACGCTGACGGCGATTGACGCATTTGTAAAAGGGGCATCAGAAAAGAATGAGATTGAAATCATCCAACCAGACAGACTTCATATAGCACCTTGTAAGGGATGTGGGGCCTGTCAATGTTATAAAGGATGTATTGATCAGGATGATACAAATCCCACGATTGATAAAATTACTGCTGCAGATGTGATTCTTTTTGCTACTCCGGTATATTGGTGGGGAATGTCTGCGCAGTTGAAACTTATCATTGATAAGTGCTACTGCCGCGGTTTGCAGCTGAAAAATAAAAAAGTTGGAACAATCGTTGTGGGAGGATCCCCGGTGGATAGTATCCAGTATGAGTTAATTGACAAACAGTTCGACTGCATGGCGAAATATCTTTCATGGGATATGATTTTCCAAAAATCATATTATGCAACAGCCAGTGATGAACTTGCAAAAAACAAGGATTCTATAAAAGAACTTGAAAATATTGGAAAAAACTTATAATAAATATTAAGGTCCCAGGGACGTTAAGAAATCAGTTTATAAAATAAATTGTACAAATAAGAACAAATTGTTCCAAAGTAAGCTATAAAGATGATAGTTATGATATTGACTATGAAAAATATAAAAGGCATTATTGTTTGACGGGAATAGGTGAAATGCTACAGCATGTTGCTCATCGAATCTATTATGATTTTGTGTCAATGGTTCATGGCTAATGATAATGTATAATCAATTGAAATAGATAAGAAAATGTGCTATCATTTAAATGATGTGTGACTTCAATTTGGTACCATTTGTACCGCACTTTCTGAAAAAGGAGGAACGTCTATGAAATGGGATAAGGAAGTCGTACTGGCTCTTATTGACTTGGCAGAAACAGTAGTTCTTGCTGTCAAGGAAATCAGTCTTGCTAAAATAGACAAGGAAAGGCTATAGCCTGCTGTCAGTAAAACACATCAGGGCACATGATCTACGGATTGTGTGCCTATTTTATTTATAACAAGGCTAAACCAACAGATACATTGGATATAAAAAGTGAAGCGGAGGGATGAATAAGATGCTACTAATAGATTTGCAAAAGCAGGCGGAAGAAATAATAGATGGGGCAGTAAGGGATTTCTTGAAGGCAGTGAATTTAATTGCTGAGAATGGATACTTCAGAAAAATAAGAAGACTACAGCCAGTTTTTGAAATTTTAGAGCCAGCAAACAGTGAGTTTTACGAGTATGCTTATTTTGAACGTTCTTTAGAATGGTATTCGCGTGATATTTTAATTAATCAATCATTGATGGAATTATTTCATCTGTTCGGAATTGAGTGTTTATGTCCTGAAAAGAAAAAGGAAGTAAGATTTAGCAATGAATCTATAGAAGATATTTATCCATTTGAATTTATTGTTTGCCAGGATAATAAAAAGATAGGATATAGATACACCAGATTGTGTGATAATGAAATAGGACCTCTGCTTAAGAAATATCAGCTTGAAAGTATAGTTCAGATTGATTGGAACATAAAAAGTTATAAGCACCGAGACGGCGATTTACATTATAAGAGTGTTTCGTTTAAAGAGTTTCTTGAAGAGTACTTTTCAGAATTAGATTGTAATTTAGTAATAGATAAATTCAAAAAGGCAGTCAAGGAAGCTAATGATGATGTTGGTTTTGAAACTATTCCAAGGTTATCTCTGCGATATTTATCAAATTTTAAGCAAGATATTGATTTTATGTTAGCACACGAAAATTATCGTGACAAACAATTCATGATGCTTTCGGACACAGACAATGCTAAGAATTTAAGTGGTATTTCTCTTGATGAAGAGGATTATAAAATTTGTGATTTTAATTTTATGGGCAATGAGTTATATAAATCATTACTCGGAAATGAAGGATTTGCCAAGTGCTTTGTTACAGCAGAATACCAATATAACGTGTTTAGAAGTGGAAATAGTTTTGATTACACATCCGTAGTATGTGGTTATTTGAAATCTATAGAGCAGTTGATTTATAAATTACTCAAGATTAATCTGGATTATCCATCCAATGAAAAATTATGGATACGGAGCGGTAATACCGTTCCAAAAGGAAAACGTTGCGAAGGAAAAACTACAAGGAAAAATCCAACTACAGGTAGGTGGCAAGTAGTGTTTGAGAAAGAATTTGAACAATATTTTAATATTACCCTTGGTCCGATGATATGGTTTCTGCATGATAATGAAAAAGGATGGAGATTATCAGATAATGGGCGAGAAAAGGTACACGAATTTTTGCTTAACTTCGCAAAAAATTGTAGAAATGACTATTTTCACAAGGATAATATTTATGATTATGAGGCTGTTGTTAGAATTAGAAACAATACCATTCTTTTAATGTATTTACTAATTGGTGGATACAAAATGAGCGGAAGTATTGAAAACGATAAAAGCCTTTTGGGCATTCAAGACGATAGATTTGCTTGTCTTTATAAAAAAATACAGGAACTTCCACATAGCGTATATAAATTTATTATTCGTTTTAGTGGAGAAAATGAAATTCAGGCATATCGACATTTTTATCAGGAAAAAACAAAATACGATGATTCTGGTTCTGTGATTTCTTCCAGAATAAAGTTTGTAAAAACAGATTTATTTTCTCCAGAAAATTATAATAAGGCTATGGAAGGTGCATGGAGTGATAAGAAGTTTTTTATAGATAGGGATAATATTCCTGAGTACATTGCCTATATTAATGGACGAGGCGAAAGAATTGAACTTTAAGTGAATTTAAGTTCTGTAGCACTTAAGAAATCAATTTATAAAATAAATTGTACAAATAAGAGCAAACTGCTCAAAAAATTATAAAAATATTATGAAATCATCGAATTAAATTATTATGGAGAGAGATTATGGATAAGTGGAAAAACATTTTGGATGAGAATATTTTGAAATATAATGTGAGTTTTGCGGCTATATTTGTTTTAAATTATGAATGCTTAAAAGATTACATAATAAATCAGGTTAGAGATTTTTATTCTGATAATGGAAAGTGGGATGGTGATAACTATATATCTGAAGAAACAGCAAAATATAAGAAAGAAGTAAGAGCGTTAGATAAGAATATTGAAAATGCTTCATTAAAGTGGTTTCTTCAATTAGATGTAATAACAGTAGATGATTTCGAAAAATATCAAGTAATACGAAAAAGAAGAAATGATATTACACACAAATTGCTAAAAAATTTAAATGATGGATTCACAGAGAATGATAATAAACTATTTGGTGATATGTTGGAAATTTATAATAAGATTGATAAGTGGTGGATTAATGAAATAGAGATTCTAATTACAGAAAATGACATACCTGAAGATTATGATCGAAATGAGGTGTGTGGTGCACAAGCAATGATATTGTCCATTATTAATTCTATGGTTTTAGGGAATAAAGGTGCAGAGTATAAAGAGATATTAGATAAGTTGAATGCAATCTTAAGTTTCATGTAAATTAGTAAGTCCCAAATTAAGGTCCGTAGCACTTAATAATTCGTTCGCATCTCCTGCCCCAACACAGAACAAATATGTGCCAGTAATTGATTTAAACAAATTAAAAGAATTATTTCTTAGCAAATCACCCAATTCAGTATTTTATGCTATTCGAAATCATGAGTATGAAGAAAGTTTTCCTGAAGATGTAACAAAAACATATCAGACTATAAATTATGGAGGCTTTATAGTCAATATTCCGGCAAATTGCTTTGAACCAATGCCGAAAAGTATATCATAAGAGTAAATTGATCTAAAAATTCATCCGTACTTCTTCTTTTTGAAAGAGAAGATGAAAGAAGTTATTTTTTCTTATGTTGATATTAAGTTCATATTTTGATATAATACTCAATAAAAGAACATACGTTCTAATTTTGATAGGAATAAATGAGTTTTTGTAATAGCTAATTGTTGATATTATATTGATTTGAAACTGTTGGGGGAAAACAAAATATGCGAAAGAGTATTTTTGATATTGTAAAGGAAAATATTGATATGGAAAGTGAGGTAGATAGAATAGTTACAATGGCAGAAGATGAAGAAGTTATAAGTGATGGATTAAAAAACTATACTTTGTTCGATTTTGTAGATAAGTATTGCTTTAAAGAATGGAAACATAGAGGACATTTTTTGGATGTAGAAGACTATATAGAAACATTAGATATTGAACAAATAAAAGAAAGTGCAAAACATAGTACGGATGAATTATTGACATTGATTGAATTGGTATATAATTTTTGGCAATTAGCAGAATGGAAATTAGTGTTGGCACAGGATGGAAAACAAAATAGTTTTACAGGATGGTGTGGTAATTATTATCATTTAAAAGATGTAATGGATGAAATATTAGACCAGTTTAATTATGTTGCATATATAAATGATGAAGAAGAGAATGTTCTAGTATTAGAAAACAAAGAAGAAATCACGGCAGTAGCTGAAATATTACCATCAGAATTGGCATTAGGAGTTATTAAGTATAATCATAAATCATTAAAGGGTGAAATAGAAAAAAAGAAAAATATATTGATTGCTTTGGGTACAGAATTGGAACCTAAACGAAAACAATTGCAAACAGTGGATAAAAAGTTATCTGATAACATATTTTTTATGCTTAATAATATGCATATTCGACATAATAATAGTAATAAAAATGATTTAACTAAATATAAAGAATATGTGGCTAAAATGTCGGAAGAGGAGTTAGAAGAATGGTATGATGAATTATATCAGATGATTTTATTAGCATTTTTGATGATAGATAATGTAGAAAGAATGGAAAAGATTAAAAAATTAAAACATAATATCAATAAATAAGTTAGATGTATAAAAATATTATGTTGATTGAGTTTTCATTTGTTTGATAGAGGAATCCTTAAGGTTCCGTAGCACTTAAGAAATCAGTTTATAAAGTAAAATGGTAAATTAATCAGAATAAAACGAAAAATTCTAAACAAAATACCCATTTAATTTATAAATTGTTAATTTTGGGTGCTGGCTGTTTAACTATTGTTGCTGAGGATGATGGTGTCGGGGCATCGAAGTGGGGACTACTGAAAGCGTATGAGAATGAGTGGGATGGGTGGATTCCGCTGGATTTTGTGACAAGAATATAATGGGTGAGTGATGAGGCTTTGCATTGCGAGTTGGTTCGTGGTGTGAAGCCTCTTTTTGGATCTAAAATTTATTATCGAACAATAGTTTATGTTTAGTTAATGGAGAGAATAGCACTATAAATGATGAATGAGCTTCATATGAAAAAAATGTTAGGTTTTTAGGATTTATCGATTTAGATTTTTTATGAAGTAAAATATGTGTAGATTTCTTAAAAAAATTATTGACGTGCGGAAAACTGTGTGGTAAGGTCTTTTGAAGAAAGAGATTATTTTAAAGGCAAACCTGTTGAAAGGCAGGGTCGCAAAGCCAGAAGGGACTAAAGTCAGAAAGCTTGACCATGTCAGCCGGTTGCCACTGTTTCCATATCATCATAATATATGGAAAAGATGTTTGAACAGAAGAGATTCCGATACCTTTTATACTATATAGATGTGTCATTTTAGAGAAATATAGTAGGGACACTGGCAGATTTTGGCAAGTGTCCTTTTTGCATGCAAAAATGGGTAACAAAACTAGCAGGGACAGGTTTTCTGTATACAGATAAAAGCAGGATGAAGAAGGCATAAGACGGAGAGAGGATTTTTATAAAATGAAAAATTATGAAGACAAAATATATTCCTTAGGTGAGACTGTAACGGGGCAGACACAGGCCATGTCACAGGCCGTACAGAAAACACTGGAAAATAATGGCGGGGTAGGTATAATGACAGGATCTTATGACCAAAACCTGTCTATTTTGTCTG